>TARA_R110002049_G_scaffold170815_1_pt1 | contig 37892 bp, 29 predicted proteins | sample TARA_R110002049 | Tara Oceans TARA_R110002049 (sample SAMEA4396941) | marine metagenome | biome: Polar Biome; feature: [SRF] surface water layer (ENVO:00010504); material: water (ENVO:00002006), including particulate matter (ENVO:01000060) such as... | depth 5 m
TGAAGGTTCTAAATCCATTTCGGGTGCAATACCATTAACCAACATTTCAATTATGGTTTCCGCCATATGATAAGCAGTGGGATTTGTACGATAGACATAATTCAGCCCACGATCTGTCACATCATCGGCGACGGCCCCTAATTCGAAGTAAGGCACTTTGCTCATTTCTGCAACCTGAGAAGCAGCAATTGAACGTGAAGATGCATAAGTACCAAAGATTGCTTTAACATCTTCACGAGAAATTAAGCGACGCGCTTCACCAATGGCTTGGTTGTTATCTACGGCATCGCCTGTTTCAAGTACTACAGTCTCACCTTGTACGCCACCATTGTCGTTAATCTGATCGACCGCCAGCTCAAGACCACGATAGCTTTCCTCACCCAGTAAGGCGAGCCCACCACTTAAAGGATAAAGTGCTCCAAATTTAACCTCAGCCATTGCAGAGGTAGAAATACTGCCAATCACCACTGTAGCAATGACACTGCTAATGGCAGTACGACGCAATTTATGATTATATTTCATGGCCTAATACTCCTAATTATTAATAATATAGCGTATTAACTATTTTTATAGCGCTACTGTACTCCAAGAATCTTTAATTAAGGCATGCACCTCAGGCACATAGTATTTGCAGACAAAAATGCTTTTTCATCAGCGAATTCTTGCAATAATCGTTTTTGGCATATTGCTCTCCTCTGAAAATTACTTCCGTTGTTATTCAAAAGTCAGCACGATTTTGCCGATATGATCAGCATCCATACGGCGGTGTGCTTCACCCACATCCCCGAAAGCAAATGTGGAATCGATCACTGGTAAGCAGTGCCCTTCATTCCATAAAGGCATAACGTGAGATTCGAGCTCCTCGGCAATCTTCTGCTTCTCCTCAATAGAACGAGCTCTCAATGTTGACCCTGTTAACCACAACTTCTTGGCCAGCAAAAGCCAAGCATTGATTGAGGCCTCAGGCCCTTTCATAACGGCGATCTGTACAATACGGCCATGCTCCGCAGCAGCTTCCATATTCCGATTAAGGTAATCCCCCCCAACCATGTCAATAATCAAATCGACACCACGATCATTCGTAATTTTCTTTACCTCTTCTACATAATCTTGAGTTTTGTAGTTGATTGCATTGGAAGCTCCCAGTGCGAGGCACTGCTGGCATTTTTCTTCGCTACCCGCCGTAGCTATCACAGTCGCGCCGAAAGCCTTCGCGAGTTGTATGGCTGTTGTACCAATACCTGATGTGCCGCCGTGAACCAGAAACGTTTCGCCCTCCTTGAGGCCGCCACGCTGGAATACATTAGTCCATACGGTGAAAAAGGTTTCAGGAACGGCTGCTGCCTGCGCTAAAGACATTGTCGATGGGACAGGCAAGGCATTCCGCTCGTCCACCACCGCATATTCGGCATAACCACCACTAGCCACAAGTGCCATCACGGCATCACCCGCAGAGTAGCGAGACACCTCATTTCCTGCTTGTATTACCTTCCCACTGATTTCAAGGCCAAAGACATCGGTAGCACCAGGCGGGGGCGGATAGCCTCCCATGCGTTGCATTACATCTGGACGATTGATACCAGCACCTGCCACCTTAACGAGAATTTCACGCGGGCCTGGGACCGGAACATCACCCTCTACAATTCTAAGTACCTCGGGTCCACCTGGTTGAACCGCCGTGACTTGCTTCATCTTTTTTTTCACGGAACCTTGGGACATAAGTCCTCCATTATTATCATGAATAATTAACGTATTTTAGTGATCAAGATCTAAATCCATCTAGATGAAGCGCTTCATTTTCTATTCAAAAGAATTGCTTTCAACTAATTTTTCACATGCAGGTACGGTCTTAGACATTACGTTAATTCTGCCCTAGCACAAATCAAATCAGCAGCCTTTTCAGCCACCATCATTACTGCTCCTTGAGTGTTTCCTGAAACCATTGACGGCATCACTGAGGCGTCTGCAATTGTCAGCTTTTCTACCCCTCTTACTTGTAAAGAAGGGCTCACGACTGCATCAGCATCGTTACCCATCCTGCAAGTACCTATGGGGTGATAAATCGTCTGCCCATTCTCACGTGCAAACTCTAACCACTGCGCGTCAGTCTGTATTTCGTTACCGGGATTGATTTCATGAGACACAAAGGGCTGCATGGCTGCCTGCTCAACGATTCTCCGTGCCACTTTCATGCCATCTATCAACGTTTGGCAATCCGTTTCCGTAGCTAGCATATTGGGTTTTATTAAAGGAGCCATATTTAGATCAGCGCTCCCTATATGAATACTTCCTCTAGATGTCGGACGCAATTGAGTGACTCCAATTGTCATACCAGGCTCTTGATCTAGAACCCGAGTAGCGGCATTTGCGTAACTGGCATGTACAAAGAAAAACTGAACATCAGGCGAAGACAACTGAGGCCGTGTTTTAATGAACCCATGCACCAATCCAGTTCCAAGCGTTAATATCCCTTTACGGCGGGTAAAATATTTCATTACCTCTTTGGCCAGGCGCACTCCCCGGGACATTTCATTGAGAGTAATAGTATTTCGCACTCGCCAATTCATACGCGTGGCATAGTGGTCAATGTAATTCTCACCAACACCAGCCAATTCAACTTTGGGTTCAATGCCAGCCTTCTTTAATACATTGGAGTTTCCAATGCCAGACAACTCAAGAATTTGAGGGTTCTGTATAGCCCCAGCACATAGGATTACTTCACGGCTTGCCGCTACCGTATTGCGCTTACCTTCATGCTCGTATGTAACGCCAGTACAACATGCTTCATCAATTTCTAGGCGTATAACTTTACAGCCAGTCAGCACATTTAGATTACTACGTGTCATCGCCGGCTTTAGATAGCCATCCACCACGCTCCACCGCTGGCCATTGCGCTGAGTCACTTGGTAATAACCGAAGCCTTCCTGGTCTGAGTCATTGTAGTCCCCGTTAAGCGATTGCCCATCTTCAGCTGCGGCCTTCAAAAACGCATCTGAAATAGGAAAGCGCTCTTTGACTCGCTCTAAGTACATTGAACCAGTCTTGCCTCGGGCTGCTCCGCCCTCCGTAAAGTTTTCAAGCTTCCTGAAGTATGACTCGACATCTTGCCACCCCCAGCCTAAAGCACCTTGCTTTACCCACTGGTCGTAGTCATCGGGCTGACCACGTACATAGATCATTCCATTGATCAAAGTAGAGCCTCCTAATCCCTTACCACGTGGGATTGATATCACTCGATTATTAGTGACGACCTCTGGGAACGACTCAAACCTCCAGTTATAAGTTTTATTTGTCAATAACTTACTAAATCCAGCCGGAATTTTTATCCATGGACTTTTAGGGGGCCCGCCCGCTTCTAGCAGCAAAACATTATATTTACCGCACTGCGTCAAGCGGTTTGCCAATATACATCCCGCTGTGCCACCGCCCACTATTACGTAATCATATTTACCCATTGCACCAAGCTTCCCGTTGCTGCTCGTCAAGAAATCGCAACACGTTTATAACCCCATTGTCTCAACCATGAGCTTCAGCTGATTATTAAGCATTGGTAGCCCGTACTGAATGGTACAGCCTTTGCTCTTAGCAACTTTCAGCAGAGAAGTTTCTTTTGGTTCCATGATTATGTCAGCAACAATTTGTGATTCCGTCAGACTTTCTACATCCATCGGAAGCGGATCTCCCTCTTTTAGCCCGAGCGAGGTAGCATTGATAACGAGTTCGTGCCCTTTAGGGTCACGCGTTCCTATTTTAATAGACAATTTCGGGTAAGCTGCTCGAAGGCGCTCTTTAAGAGCCTCTGCTTTTTCCTGGGTACGGTTAGCTAATGTCAGTTGGCTGACCCCTGCCTCGGCTAGTGCGTACGCAATAGCACTGGCAGCGCCCCCCGCTCCAACTAAGTAAGCAGAATACCCTTCGGGATCGATTCCCTCTTCGCGAAGACCAGCCACAAATCCTTTACCATCCAGAATGGCACCATGTAGCCTGCCATCTTCAGAGCGTCTTATAACATTAACTGCTCCCATTCGGGCGGCATCATCGCTGAGTTCATCGCATAATTTCGCCACGGTTGTCTTGTGTGGCACAGTGATAACAAAACCGGCTAAGTTCTTCATAGCCCTGAAGCCATTCACTACTGAAATCAGTTCTTCACTAGACACTTGAACTGGAATCAAGACGGCATCCTTGCCCATTTCCTCACAGAGACGATTAATACCCTGTGGCGTTTTAACGTGTTGAATTGGGTCTGCAATTATTGCACAAACTTTTGTTTTACCAGTAATTTCCACATTAGACTCCTTGAGAAAGCGTGTAACTTGTTTTTACATTGGTAAAAAACTCCTTAGCATAACTACCCTGCTCTCTAGGCCCATAACTTGACCCCTTTCGCCCTCCAAACGGAACGTGATAATCAACCCCCGCCGTGGGAAGATTAACCATTACCATGCCCGCGCTGGAATGACGTTTGAAATGCGCCGCACGGGCCAATGACTGAGTACAGATACCGGATGACAATCCATAAACAGTATCATTAGCTAGCTCTAATGCATGTTCATAATCATTGGCCTTTATTACTGTGGCTACAGGTCCAAAAACTTCTTCTTGATTAATAGGCATCTCGTTACGAGTTTGCGAAAACAGCGCAGGAGTCAGATAATAACCCGGTGTTTCAAGAGACAGCTGCTCACCGCCAGCTTCTAAGCGACATCCTGCTTGTTTAGCTTCATCGATATATCTTAAGTCTTGATCTAACTGTGCCTGGGACGCGACGGGACCAATATCTGTTTTGGGGTTTAGGGCATGCCCGACCTTTAGCGCCTGCGTGGCCTCACGCATGCGCTCAACGAATTTGTCATGAATTCCTTTCTCAACGATCAGGCGACTCGAGCTCGTGCACCGCTGGCCAGTAGAAAAGAAGGCTCCGTTGATAGCCGTAGAAACAGCTAGTTCTAGATCGGCATCGTCAAGTACAACTAATGGATTTTTGCCTCCCATCTCAAGTTGAAACTTAGCACCTCGGGCAGCACACTCTGCAGCTATACTCATGCCAGTAGCCGAAGATCCCGTAAAAGTTATCGCACTTACCTTCTGTGAGGTGACCAGTGCATCACCAACCTTGGAGCCGGGCCCCATCACTAAATTAAATACGCCCTTGGGAAGCCCCCCGACCTCATCAATTATTCTAGCCAGCTCCCAAGCACAACCAGGCACCAGATCGGCAGGCTTAAACACTACGCTGTTGCCATAAGCTAAAGCTGGTGCAATTTTCCAAGCAGGAATCGCGATAGGAAAGTTCCAAGGAGTAATGATCCCTACTACACCAACGGGTTCGCGCGACACTTCGACGCTAACACCGGGACGTACAGAGGGGATAAATTCGCCGCCGAAGCGTATGGCTTCGCCAGCAAAAAACTTGAAGACTCTACCTGCTCGAGTGACTTCGCCAATCGACTCAGCCAGGGCCTTACCTTCTTCGCGGGCGAGCATCTCACCCAAGCGCTCCTTGTCGGCCAAAATGCGATCACCGATTCGATCAAGTGCATCTGCACGTGCCTCAGAAGTCCACGCTGACCAGACTTCAAGGGCATCATTGGCCGCATCAATCGCCTGGCGTGCCTGGACTGCATCACCACTAGCATATTCGCCTACGACGTCACGTGTATCGGAAGGGTTTAGATTGCGCTTAGTTTCGCCAGCTCCGACCCACTCCCCATTGATGTAGTTATCGTGCATTCTATTTTCGCCCTCGTTGATTTTTTGACATTCGACGCAATCTTAAAAGTCAAAAAATGAAGCGCTTCATTATTAGAATTAAAAAAATGAAGCGCTTCATTTTTGCTTCATTCATAAGTGCTTCTTGATTTATTTATAGCATAATAAAACGATGGTGGTATTAAACTTTAGCAGCAACTCGATGTTTCAGCGTCTGTTAGCGCCTTTAAGCTGTCACGCTCGACGATCATCGTATCCAATTCAAGCGGTTCACCTGCCCCCTCATTATCAATAATAGCTACAATTGCGCGTGCAACCTCCACCCCAATGCCATGCATAGGCACCCTTACTGTAGTTAATCCAGGCGTCATTGCACTCGCAAACTCAATATCATCAAAGCCTGTTATTGATAATTTATCGGGAACAGGAATACCACTTAATTGACACTGGTGCATTGCACCAATGGCATGTAGATCGGTACCACATATCAGAACAGTCGGTAGCTCACCAATCTGTAACAGTTGTTTAATCGCCTCCCGTCCCCCATCAAGGGAAAAAGGTGTTTCCATAACCCACTCAGGCTTAATAGGAAGGCCCGCTTCTTCAAATGCTTGAAGTACACCGGCTCTTCGTTGCCGAGAGCGTTCGTTCCCCTCTACTGGACCACCGCAGATAGCCGCCTTTCGATGTCCTTTAGCGATAACGTGCTTCGCAATATCATAAGATGCCTGCCGATTTGAGAAACCGATGGTATGTGGATAGCTCGTCTCATCCGTCGACCACATCATCAAGTAGGGGATGTCATATCTTTCTATCATCTGAAACACAGCCTCATCATGATCAGTACCTACCAGAATCACACCATCGACACTACTTTCAACCAATGCCTGAAGGACTTTAACCTCTTGTTTTTTATTGTATTCATGGCTTCCTATGACCAATTGATAGCCCATTTCCAACAGAGTTTGTTGTAATGAATCAATGGAGTTGGAAAACATTGGATTTTTCAATGTCGGATATACCACCGCTATTCGCCAAGTTTTTCGAGCAGCCAGCGAACGTGCCACACCATTACGTACATACCCCATATTGGTAACGGCATTCCGCACCTTCTCCAGTGTAGCCGGCTTGACCTTTTCAGGAGAAGAAAGAGCTTTTGATGCAGTTCCTAAAGATACATTAGCTTTTTTGGCAACGTCCTCTAGCGTTACTTTTTTCCTTTTTTTATCCATTATCAAGTGATAACCATATAGAATTAGCTCATATCTAAAGAGAGAAAATTACAGGAAGCTACCAAGCTAAAAAACATAACGCAACGATTACTAACCAACTAAGTTTAAACATTAAGTGTAGCAACTGTGGTTTTTAGCACTACTGAGTACTCGCCTGGAACACCTGTTCCAGTGTCCGATATCCTAAGCGCTTTCTGGGTCGATGGTTCGCTTGGCAACGATCTCTTTGAGAGCAGAGTCACTCACCTTTACGAAAGTCAGTCCCTTTCGGGAAATATTGGCGAATCAGTCTTTTGGTGTTTTCATTGGTGTAACGTTGGCATGAGTGGTATGTGTCGCAAAAATAGGTCGTTGCCGAAACGGCCTTGGCTACCTTCCAGGGCTCGGCGAATTCCGGTCTGTTATACAAGGTAATGGACTGCAGTGCACCTAGGCATGGTGCCAATAACCGAGTCATTGCCTTTGCCGATCCGGTAGGCTGCGATTGTTGGCAGGCGCGCGGCTAGGAGGTATTCTCTGCGTCTCTCGACCAGAGTCACTAGTCTGCATTCTTTGTAACCCTTGAGTAAGGTGTCGCGCTTCCAATGACCGATATGGCGCGGGTATTACACCTCGGTAGGCCATTGCTCGATGCCCACCCGGTGCAGGATCTCGCCCAATCCGCCCGCTTAGCCAACTGGCGCTGGCTCTCCTGCCTCTACCTGGTGATCCGAAGTGCTGCGGTTATTCTATGAATCCAGGTCCCCTACCTGACAAGCAGAGGTTCGCTACCAACAGCCATGAGCTTACTTCTGCCTGGGGGACATACAACACCATGTTATATTCGGCCATTCATTGTTCTAACCCTAAAACCAGCCACTGGCAAGCCCAGAACGTTCGGCGATCGTGTCGAATAAATAATGGCTCAGTCAGTTGTAACGCACCATGCGATTGTAGCGCTTAATATAAGCATTTTGTTGTGACTTTCCAGGCTGAATATGCGATAGCTTACTATCTCCCTTCTAGGCTCACTCAGTGAGCTTGCTACTAAGATTCTCAAGCTCGTTATCGCACCGTATTGCGCAGGTCATTGCTACGCAAATCGATAAGCTGCTGATACTTATGACGCAATAGCAACACGCTACTGGGCAGTATGCTTGGGTCAAAGCTATCAGCTACTACTAAACTGCAGTGCTCACCGGAGCTGGTTACGAAGCAAGAACTACACTCTTGGTTAGAGCAATGATAGGGTCAGTCTCGCCAATGCCGTTACCCAACAGGCGCCCTCGATTTAATTCTTACTCGTCAGGAGGCTCGGAGGGGAAAGCTTAATTTCGTTTTTTTACGAAGATTGCGTATTCAGCGTAACTGTCGCTAATAGAAATAGCGACAGCAAGTATACGAATTCTCTGCTTAGCTTCCTAGATATGAAGCGCCCTCCCGTATGCAGCCAATACTGATTCGTGTAAAGCTTCAGAAAGAGTCGGATGTGGGAACACCGTTCTCATTAACTCAACTTCTGTAGTCTCCAGGGTTCGAGCCAACGCATATGTGCTAATCATCTCTGTCACTTCAGGACCAATCATATGGGCCCCAAGGAGTTCCCCGGTTTTCTTATCAATGACGGTCTTCACCATACCATCAGACTCGCCGAGCGATAGCGCTTTACCATTACCGATAAACGGAAAGCGCCCAATATTCACCTCGAAGCCTTGTTCTAGCGCCTGTGCTTCTGTGATCCCGACGCTAGCAACTTGAGGGTAGCAATAGGTACAACTGGGAACAGACTTAGGATCAAGAATATGCACGTCTTCTATACCAGCGATAAGCTCTGCAACCATTACACCTTCATGACTGGCTTTGTGAGCAAGCCACGGCGGGCCTGCGATATCACCGATGGCATAGATATTGGGCTCGTCAGTCTCGCAGTGTTCATTAACGGTGATATGCGTGCGATCAATTTGGATCTTGGTATTCTCTAGGCCCAAGCTTTCGACATTTCCAGTAATGCCCACGGCTAGTATTACTTTCTCGGATTCGACGAACTGGGGGCTGCCGCTTTTCGTGAAATTGACTTTAACACCGCAAGTTGTCGTTTTCTGATTCTCCACATAGGCTCCAGTGTAAATCTCAATACCCTGCTTGCGCAGGTGCTCAGCCAGCATGTCAGATATCTCGGCATCCTCGAGTGGGAGAATACGATCTGCGGCTTCTAGGATCGTTACCTTACTACCCGCCGTTGAATAGAAACTGGCGAACTCGACGCCGATGGCGCCAGCACCTATGACGGTTATGCTCTTTGGTAAGGCTTTTGGCACCATCGCCTCGCGTGCTGTCCAGATAGTTTCATTATCTGGCTCGAAACCAGGAATGGCGCGTGCACGAGCTCCGGTGGCAAGGATGATGTGTTTGGCCTGCACTTCCTGCTCAGCACCAGCGTCGACGACGGCAACCTTACCTTTGCCAAGCAGGCGGGCATGGCCGGTCATTACTGTTACTTTGTTTTTTTTCATTAGCCCATGTACGCCACGATTGAGCTGTTTAGCGACGTCCCGTGAGCGTTTGACTGCGGTAGCCAGATCAAAGCGCGGTGCTGAATCAAGCACTAGCCCGTATGGAGCGCCCTCACAGGCTAAGCGCAGGATCTCGGTCGAGCGGAGCAGAGTCTTCGTTGGTAAGCAGCCCCAATTAAGGCACACCCCTCCTAGCTCAGCGCGCTCGATAATAGCCGTCTTTAGCCCAAGCTGTGCCGCGCGTATGGCAGCCATATAACCACCAGGGCCGGCTCCTATCACAACTACTTGATAGTTTTGCATCGTTTCTACACCAGCAGGTTAATTGGTTCTTCCAACAAGCTCTTAAGCTCGGCCAAAAACCGAGCACCAACGGAGCCGTCTACGACGCGGTGATCAGCTGACAAGGTCAGGGTCATCATGCTCCCGATAGCGAGCTTTTCGTCTACGACCACTGGACGTTTCTCGATCGCCCCTACCGCCAGAATGGCTGACTGCGGAGGGTTAATAATCGCACTGAATTCACGGATTCCGTACATACCTAGATTGGATATGGTGAAGCCGCCGCCGTGATACTCATTGGGAGACAGCTTCCCAGTACGAGCCCTTTTTGCCAGCGAGCGTACTTCGGTAGTGATCTCGGCTAACCCCTTACGATCTACTTCGCGCACTACTGGTGTTATCAGTCCGCTCTCGGTGGCCACGGCCACACTGATATCAACGTCGAGGTACCGAATTACTTCAGTCTCAGTCCAACTGGCATTAACCTCGGGTACCCGGCGCAGTGCCCTGGCGGCGGCGAACACTATAAAGTCGTTCACCGACAGCTTGTATGCTGGTTTGGCTTGAGAGCCATTCACGTTGAGTTTAGAGCGTAGTTCTAACAGTTCATCTAATCGGCAATCCACTGTTAGATAGAAGTGCGGTACGGTTTGCTTTGACTCGCATAGTCTGCGAGCGATGGTCTTGCGCATGCCGCTATTGGGAATACGCTCAACGTTGGCATCGGTTACACCCTGCGGTCTGGCATCGGCACCGCTCTGCGGTGTAGTAGCATCGGGACTCGTGGTCTCAGCTGCGGTTACAGCGTGTGGTTGTTGTAAAGCGCGCTCGACGTCTAATCGTACAATGCGCCCGCGCGGGCCGCTGCCGGTCAGGCTACTCAGCGCAATACCAGCCTGGTCGGCCAAACGACGCGCCAACGGGCTAGCGAAAATCCGCCCAGCATTGTCACTAGATTGGGCTTGCGATGTTTGTGATAGTGACGCGCTGTGTTGCTCCGAGCTCTGAACCGTTGTCGTGCTTGGCTCTGGACACTGACTGGCTGAATAATCAACCGAATTCGACTGTGGGGTAGCTGCTTGCGCGGTTTGATAGGAGTCCAGTACTGAGGTGGATTCCTCTTCATCCAGTACGACAGCGATGAGAGTGCCCACCTGCACTGCATCAGGGCTCGCGGGCACAAGAATCTGGCCCAGCTTACCGTCGACCTCGGACTCCATCTCCATCAAAGCCTTATCGGTCTCTATTTCGGCAAGGACGTCGCCCTTGGCCACCGCATCGCCCTCATGCTTTAGCCAACGCATCAGCGTGGCTTCTTCCATGCCAGCCGCCAGGGAAGGCATCAAAATTTCAGTAGCCATAAATTATTTTCCTACTAGGTCAGGTCGATAGCCTAGGATGTCGGAGTACTCGACAAACTCTATGATGTTACCTTCGGGGTCGCGGGCGAATATCAGGCAAGTACCGGGACGCACCTCAACGATTTCTTCGCCGCTGAGCAACTCAGCACCGTTCTTTTTCAGCTTGGCCAGCATTGCCGCAAGGTCATCAACGATAAATGTCAAATACACATTTCCCTTCTGTTCAAGGATGGTATCGCTATGATTGGCGGCAACGGGCGCAGTCTGTGGCTCCAACAGCTTGAGACGCTCGCCGTAGGGGGACTGTAGGCGCACAACCTTATAGGCGCCCTTGGTTAGGCCGGTATCGCCTGCTTTATCAGCGGCTATTTTGAAGTAGCTGATTTCTGCAAATGTTAGTTGCTCAATGTAGAAACGCTTGAGTGCCTCAAGGTTTTGGCAGCAAATGCCCACTTCCAATGGTGCGACCATTTTCATGTGTGGAATTCCTCAATACCCTTCTGTGTGCGATCCTGAAGCTCATCAATCAAGCTGCAGGCCATAACGCGGACGGCCTTACAGTGGCCGTCCCTGCTCAGCCAGCACCCGACGAAGCCCATCCTCGATTTCTTCGGATCCGGCGCAGGCCGCGCGCTCAAGCACCTTCGAGATACTCGGCGAGGCCTCACCGCCGTGTACGCGTTGTACGGGTTGGTCTAAGTAGTCAAAGAAACGGCGTTGGACTTCGTCACCCAGCAAGGTGCCGTAGGATGTGCCTACTGAACCCTGTTCGACGATCAGCACGTTATTGGTTTTCATGATACTTGCGCCAATGGTCTCCCAGTCGAGGCCGTCGCGATCAAGGCTGCGCAGGTCGATAATCTCCGCGTCGACGCCTAAACGCTCAGCTACTTCCAAGCTTTGGTGCACCATATTGAGGTAGCTCAGTACGGTTACTGTTTTACCTTCACGCAACACCTTGGCCTTGCCTAGTGGGACGAAATAATCGAGATCATCAGTCGGCACGGGGCCTTTTACGTTGTAGAGGTCGATGTGCTCAATGACCAACACCGGATCCTCACAATGGAGGGCTGCGTTCATCAGACCCACATAGTCATAGGGAGTGCTGGGGGCGACGATGCGCCAACCCGGTGAGGTGGAGAAAATGCCAGCAGGATCCATTAAATGTTGTGAACCGTAGCCCGAGCCCATGGCGATTTTTGTGCGCAACACCAACGGCATGCTGCCATCTCCGCCAAACATATGCCGGGCTTTGGCGATTTGGTTAAATACTTGATCGGCGGCCACCCACATGAAGTCGGGGTACATGAACTCAACGACAGGGCGGTAACGGCCGTCCATGGCGAGCCCGCCACCAAGACCGACGAAGGCATTTTCGCTAATGGGAGTACCCAAGCAGCGGTCGGGGAAGCGTTCTGACAGGCCACGAGTGGCGCCATTGGTGCCGCCTTTGAGACGGTGTACGTCTTCGCCCATCACAACAATACGTTCATCATGCTCCATGCGGCGGTTCATTACGCCTGCCACAGCATCAATGAACTTGCACTCTTCAAGTTTGCCGCTGAAATGTTCTTGTTCCGCATAATGAACGCCGTCGAACTCAGATAGATCGCCACGCACGAGCGCATCAACGAAATCACGAGAAGGCCACAAATGGTCGTGAATCGCAGGCTTTTTACCACTCATATCGAGTAGCTCAACGGCAGCCTTTTCCATCGCTTGCTGTGCTTGTTGACGAAGACTTTGTACATCGCCTTTATCAATCATTTTGCGTTCAATCATCTTGGCGGCGACTAGATCGAGTGGGTCACGCTCGCGCCAAGCCTTTTCCTCGTCTTTACTTCGATAGCCAAAGGCGCTGCCCGGCATCGGGCCGTTCTGATGGTAAAAGCGATAAACATCAACTTCGATAATGGTTGGGCCATCACCTTTGCGCATCACTTCCATCGCTTCCTGGGTAGCCAGATAGACAGCAAGCGGATCCATGCCGTCGACTTTCCAAGATGGAATATTAAAGGCCTGACCGCGTGCAGACAGCCGCGTTTCAGCAGTAGCCTCGTCGACTATCGTGGAGACTGCGTAACGGTTGTTCTCAATAAAAAAGCAAAGCGGTAATTTCCACGCTGCAGCCAAGTTCATAGTCTCAAGGACGGAGCCGATATTAACCGCACCGTCACCGAAGTAAGTGAATGCAGCATCCCCTGTCCCGGCATGGCGATGCGCCCAGGCCGCTCCTGCAGCGAAAGGCACGCCGCCGCCAACGATTGCATTAGTGCCCAGTACACCTGCCTCTGCCCAGCGTAGATGCATGGAGCCCCCACGACCGCGGCAGAAGCCTTGATCCAAGCCCAGTATTTCGGCGAGTGTCTTTTGCAGCAGCCATTGTGTTTTCTCATTTACAGGCGCAGATAGATCTAAGTCCTCAGGATTCACGTAGTGCAGCGCTTTGGCAAGAAATTGATGATGAGCGCGATGCGATCCATTAACTTGATCGCTTACTCGCATTAGTAGCGCTGAGCCAACGGCACCTCCTTCCTGGCCGATAGCCGAGTGGGCAGGGCCGTGCACTAACCCTTGACCAACTAGCTCTAACACCTTCTCCTCGAAGGCCCTTATTAGGTGCATATTCACTAACAACCTACTAAGCATTTGGGTGTCAGCAGCCTTCCAGTCTTTGTCGGTGGTAATGAGCTCACGCCAAGCGGCGTTTGACTTTAATGTATTGATACGGGGCATGCTGAGTTCTCCTCACAAATAATCAAAGATAGCCATTGGCAGACCAGCCACCATCGACGCCTACAACTTGACCAGTGATGAAGCGAGACTGATCGGAGGCTAGGAACCATGCGAGGTCTGCCACTTCTTCCGGCGTACCGAAGCGACCTAAAGGCGTACGACGATTAAGCGCCTCGGCATCCAAGCGACCTGTCTTAATTAGCTCGTGAGTAAGGTCGGTATGCACATATCCAGGTGCGATGCCATTAACTCGAATACCAGCGCTGGCCCATTCGAGTGCTAGCGTCTTCGTCATCATCACCACTCCAGACTTTGTGCTGCAGTAAGATATTCGATTAGGTGCAGCAACTACGCCATACATAGAGGCCATATTGATGATTACCCCCGGCTTGCCTGATTTAATTAAGCGGCGACCGGCTTCACGGGAGCATAAAAAAACCCCCGTCAGATTTACGTCAATATTGCGCTGCCATTCGCCAAGACTAAGTTCAATGGTTGGGCAATTACCGGAGATACCAGCATTGTTGATTAATGTCTTGACACCATCAAAGCATGCTTCTGCAAGGTCGAACGCAGCAGATACGTCTCCCTCATTGCTCACTGAACCGACAAAGGCCACAGCACGGTAACCGGCTGCTTTTAGATCTGCTGTTACCTGCTCGGCGGCTGCTTCGTTGTGATCGAAAATTAAAACCGCTTCGCCAGTTTGGGCGAAACGCTCAGCGATGGTACGCCCGATACCACTACCTCCGCCGGTGACCACCACTGCCCCGTTAGCGGAGTGCTCCGATTGCTCTTGCACCGTTACCCCCTCTTATATTTGTCTGTTTGCCTTACAATAACGAGCGGTACAGATACGCTAGGTCCGAGCTCTTGGGGTGGATCCAGCATGTACCGTTAGATGTTCGTGATCAGGCGACCTCTAGCCACTCACGGCGGATATCATCGCGCGTCTGCATTTCTTCGACAGAGCCGTCGAAGACGATGTCACCGTGACCCATGACCAGCACTCGGCTCGCCACGCGTATGGCCATGCTCATCTTCTGCTCGACTAGTACTTTAAGGATATATCAGGAATAGATTTGTAAGCTTATCCGACAACCTCTAAGCTAGACTGGATGTTGTAAGACAACCAAACAATAAGACTTTAGTGTTGAATAAGGACAATCATGAGCAAGCAGCGTTTCAAGACCGCCGTCATAACCGGCGCCGCCGGGGAGATTTCCCAGCAAATCGCCCTGTTTTTCAGCAAGAGAAACATCAAATTAGTATTAACCGACATCGACGAGGCAAGTCTCGAGAGCTTCGCCGCCACGCTGGGCGGAGAGCCCGATTGTCTGGCCATTCGCCACGATGTCGCTAAGATGGAGGACGCCGAGCGCGTTGCCGAGGCATGTCGGGAGGCCTTCGGACAGGTGGATTACATTGTGACCGGCGCTGGTCTCTACCAGCACCTGCCGTTGACGGAGATCGTCGAAGCGGATTGGAGAACGAGCATGGCCATCAACCTGGACGGTGTCTTCTTCACCATCCAGGCCCTGCGGCCGCTCTTGAGCAAAAACAGTTCGATCGTCAACATCGCCTCGTTGGCCGGCCAGCGAGGTAGCCTGAACCATACACCCTATGCTGCAGCGAAAGGCGGAGTACTGACGCTCACCCGGTCACTAGCCCAGGAGCTCGCGCCACGCACTCGTGTCAACGCCATCTCTCCGGGGCTCATCGATACCCGGATGATGGGATCGCTCGATGCGGCCAAGCGGCAAATCATGATCGGTGCCACCCCCTTGCAGCGCCTGGGCAGGCCCGATGAAATAGCAAGCGTTGTCGACTTTCTGTGTAGCGATGCTTCGAGCTTCATGACTGGGGAAAGTCTACAGGTCAATGGCGGGCTCTATATCAACTGACACACACAAAGACATGTTTATCGGCCTAAGAGAGCCGTCTTCTTCCGCAATGGGATCCCATGATGAAAAACGTACCTTCAAGCACCATCGCACGAGGCCACTCCCTGTCGGATGAAGTAGCTATGCGCATCAGAACGTCCATCGAAAGCGGCAGCATAGAGCTAGGCAAGCGCTTACCTACCGAGCAGGAGCTCGGCGAAGCCTATGGCGTAAGCCGTCCGGTGATTCGAGAAGCCGTCTCGATCCTGAAGTCAGATGGCCTGGTGATTTCGCAACAGGGGCGTGGTCACTTCGTCAACCCGCAAGGCGCCTCAGTCTTCCGACTCGAACCCAGCTTCGAAGATAAGGAAGACCTTGCCGACCTGTTTCACTTCCTCATTTCCGTCGAAGTGGCAGCAACTGAGCAAGCCGCCATCCGTCGCACTCCCAGCGACCTTAACGCCATCCGCCAGCATCTCGGCGGATTGGAGGTAGCCATTCGTGAAAACCGTAACGGAGTCGAGGAGGACATGAAATTCCATCGTGCCATTCTCCAAGCTACCCACAACGCCTACTTCATCAGCTTCGGAGAATTTCTAGAATCGCGAGTACGTAATTTGATCCGTACCGCTCGTGAGAATACGGCGCGAAGCCAGGATATGGTCCAGCGCGTACAGAATGAGCACGAGGCTATCTTCAAGGCCATTGCCGCCCAAGATGGCGAAAACGCTCGGGCTGCTGCTGCCAATCACCTCGACAATGCTGCTCAGCGGCTTCGGATCTACCTAAAACACCCAGAGTGATGCCTTCGCACTCAACAAACCCCGCCGCGGGTGGGGAGAACGGCCGGAGAAGTTACTCACCTCTCCCGAAGCCCAGCAGAAGGCGGGCCGCGCCTAGCGTACCCGCCTTATCTTCAAGACGAACCTGATACGTCCTATCCCGCTGGCCGCTGGCAGCAGATGACCGACGCGGACGTGGCAGGCCTGCCCCCTTCTGACGCTACGTGCATAACACCATTGAGAACCCACGCCAGCAGAACCAGCGCTGGGATAATCTGGTGCTACGCGCAGACGGCGCACTACTCTTCCAATGGCTTTTGCAGCAACTGCGGCGTAGAAACGCTCAACGAAAGTGGCCTACGCCGCATGGGCAAGGAAGGCCTGGACGCAGCTCCAAGCAACGGTACCTATGAGCACATCGACAACACCACTGGCGAAGTCGTCGCAGTGCCAAATGGCGTGCAACCGGGCTGGGATTACGCACCCGGTCAAACCGCTAACGAGCTTGCTATCGCCTCGCGCTTGAACCGGCTGGATAACCCCGGTAACACGTCGACGATGTAGTCGAGCCGCCCCTGTTTAACCTCTTCTGTAATGGTGAGGTACGGAGTGAATATCCAGTAGCCCTAGTCCTACCGATGAAGTGTCAGGTGTTAGATGCGGAAAGCCCTGTGGAGCTGCTATCACAAAAAAGTCTGTCGGCGTACAAGGTCAGCCACCCCCGAAGTGAATTTTGAGGATTGCCGGCTTTAGTCATCTCAGTCTGAAAGTCGTCGTAACGTCTAGAGCAGAAAGCCTAGCGACATAATCTTTCGAAGAGAGATAGCCATAGAAGCGAGTGTTGGTAACAGCTAGGCGAATGATGTCGGAAAAAGTACCTATACCACCCTACTGGAAGATTAGGGCGTCGAAGGCAATACCATCCATGACAAGACAAGATTCTCGTTCATGTTAGCGAACCTCTGGCAAAGCGTGTTGTGATCGACTCCCTCAGCCAATTGCGCTATCTATCAGCCGACACGTTTCAGTTTCGCAAGCAGGTTTTGCGGTATTACGGACACTGATCAGGGAGTGGCAACGGGAATCATTACCTCCGAGGAAAGCGCGGAAAAAGATGACTAGGCTTTACCCTTTCTGAACGGTGGAGTGTTCTGCCTAAAGAACACGGAGTTTGGTCGTTTATGCCGGATCACCAAGCTACGTGACTCGGAGTTTAAAGAAGTCCAGCACTTTCATCTACTTAATAAGCAGGGCATAACGCTTTTCCCCGCCTGATGCCAACAATCATTATCGTATTCAATACTCACCCTCAGCTCAGGCCTCCCCGAGCTCGACGCGCTCAACCATGGCGGCATTGAGCGCGGCACGGTGACCTTACTGTCCGAGCCCACTGGAAGTGGGCACCCTTCTTATTAACGTCCAGCGCGAAGCAGCTTTAAGCGATCCTGCATCTTGTACATGGCCATGAACAAGGGCATGAACCATGGCTTCCCATGGTAAAACGGCACCGCTGTTGGCGCCCGAAAATCGAACGCCGATGGCGACTCGTTTGTATTACCTAGCAGTTTCTGCGCTGCCTTATGACCGATCCATGGCGCCCAGACAACGCCCGATCCACAGAAGCCCGTAGCATAAACTATACCATTGCGCTCAAAGATCCGTGGGATCATATCCCGATGCATGCCAACGTTGCCGTACCAGGTGTGCGTAACCGCTGTCTCATTCAGTTCGGGGAATATCGATATGAGGTTGTCCCGCAGATGCGCGACAGGTTTTGTGGGCTCATCCAAAGTGGTGCCATCTCGTCCGCCGAATAGGATTCGTTTTCCATCTGGCGAGGGGCGAAAGTAAAAGCCAAGGGTGCGCGTGTCACTCATCATCATCTGTCTCGGCATGAGCTCTGCCATCAGATCGGCTGGCAGCTCTTCTGTAGCGATGATGCGGCTACGAACGGGCACGATACGCTTGCGCAGCCACGGATCTACCTTATCAGTATAACCGTTGGTGCAGATCATCACCTGTCGAGCAGAGACTTGCCCTCGCACTGTCTTAACGATGAACTTATCATCGTCAGGTGTAATATGCTCCACGGCCGTGTCAGAGTGAACAGTTACTCCTACCCCCTGCGCCACGCGCAACAATTCAGCAATGAATTTCGCAGGGTGAAGCCCGCCGATGTCCATTCGGACCGTACCACCCCGGAAAAAATCAGTGCCGATGTAGTCACGCTGTTCCCCATGGGGTACTGCATAGGCTTCGATTCCCAGCGTGCGGTGTAGCTTTTCAGCGCTCCGGGCAGCGCTTTCGTAATCCTTTGCCCCCATCGAACCGCTGAACCGCCCGACAGGCTTAAAATCACAGTCAATGCCTTCCTCGGCAATCATGCTGTAAAGATGCTCACGAGCCTGTTTGCCTTCTGCTTCAATCGCGGTCGCGCGCTCATCGCCAAATTTCCGGACTAGCGTTGCATGGTCGAGCCGAATATTGCCGCTGGTAATGCCTCCATTGCGCGAAGATGCTCCTTCGCCAGGATGCTGGCGGTCAAATATAGCCACAGTCCGACCCGCACGGGCCAGTGTCATACCTGCACTAAGCCCCGCATAGCCTGCGCCGATAATGGCCACGTCTACTGCCTTTTCCAAAGGTTTCTCTGGCAGGGATTGGACTGGGGCGGCTTCCCACCAATAGGGAGTCGTCTTGAGTGGGATGTGATCGGAAGACATTGGGAACACCTTTGTAATAGTACAGAATACTTAGCGATATTTTCTGAGTCAGAGGTGTCGATCAAACTGCACGGCGCCGATGACCCAAAGGATCCGCGCAGGCCGATTGCTATCATTGCGGAAACCGTGCGGCTGTGCACTGTTGAATACAAAGCTGTCACCCTCTTCAAGGCGCGCCTCGCGATTATCAACGGTCAGCATCAATTCCCCTTCGAGTACAAGTCCACCTTTTTCTGCAGGATAGCTAAGCGCGGTGTTACCTGACGATCCGCCTGGCTCTATCGTCAGGATCATGATTTGCAGGTTGTGGTTACCACCTGACGTCAACAATTCTTTTTGCAACGATCCAAGATCGATACGCGGCCGCTTTGCTGCACGACGCAGGAAAGGAGGAGCATCCTCGCTTCCACCTTCACTAGCATCCCCTGACTCATCACCGAACATCACCTGCATCGGAATGTTCAGTGCACGTCGGAGTGCTGTTAGGACTCTCATTGAAGGGTTGGCGATGTCACGTTCAATCTGGCTGATAGTTCCGACCGATACGCCCGATTTTTCCGACAGCACCCTTAAGGAGATGCCTTGCTTATGACGCAGTTGCCTAAACGTTTCTCCAATCGAGCTGGGCGCGTCGTCTGGAGCAGGTGTTTCTTGATCTGACATAAGCGCCTTATGCAATGTCTTAGCAGGCCAAACAAATTAGCCCACTTTTCAGTTTAATAATGAAAAAGAATTTTGATTATTTCAAGCATTTTACTCATATTGCTGAAAAACATTGCCATATTGAAAGGTGTTTTTCAGTATATTATTTAAAAGTGTTCATTTTTGAATTTAATGCTGCTAGCTTAAGTTTACATGCTGAACTCGTGCCTATGGAGGTGACGTGCAGGTGACTCCACTCTCTGAAAGCAAAATTCCAGTCGAGGAAGTAATACTGTCAGTTAGGAACCTGACCGTTGATCTGCCACATGGAATGGAGCGCAAATACGCGGTTAAAGATGTCTCGTTCGATTTGCCGCGCGGAAAAATCCTCTGCGTTATCGGTGAATCGGGGTCTGGGAAATCTGTTACTGCCAACACGCTTATGGGGCTGCTGCCACCGGCAATTCGTGTGTCTTCGGGGCAAATCACTTTCCAGGGCGAGGATCTGTTGAAGGCCAACCCGAAAGATCTACGTAAGTTGAGAGGACGGGTGGTGTCAATGATCTTTCAAGATCCTCTGTCGGCGTTGAACCCGCTAATGACCATTGGCGACCAAGTGGTAGAAGTGATGGCATCACATGGGGAGGGTTCACCTAAATCACGGGCTGCCCGTGCGCTTGAGCTTATTGAAGAAGTTGGCCTGCCAGATCCGCAAGAGATGGTACATCAGTACCCCTTCCGTCTTTCGGGCGGCCAGCGCCAACGTGTGATGATCGCCATGGCTTTGGCCTTGGAGCCTGCGATTTTGATCGCAGACGAACCTACCACAGCGCTTGATGTGACAACACAGGCACAGATTCTGAAACTGATTCGCGACATCCAGACCCGCAAGGGCATGAGTGTGATGTTCATTACCCATGATTTTGGGGTAGTTGCCGAGATTGCTGACGAAGTGATCGTGATGGAAAAAGGGTTGATCGTCGAACATGCCAGCGCTGAAGAGATATTCAACGCACCGAAACATCCCTACACGAAACGCCTGATCGCAGCCGTCCCAGGTCTAAAGAAAAATGACAGCGATACCGCGCAGAGCCTTCCAGAGACCGACCAGGATAATATCGTGTTAACGGTCGAGGACTTGAGCAAGACCTACCGGAGTGGTGGCGGCTGGTTTAGCAAGGAGCGCACCGTTGCTGCAGTGCAAAATGCAAGCTTCGTGCTCCGTCGAGGACAAACCTTAGGCGTGGTTGGTGAAAGCGGATCAGGCAAGACATCCCTTGGCCGCCTTTTGATCAAATTGATGGCAAGCGACAGTGGCAGGATGATGTATCGCGGTACCGACATCGCCCCCATGAAAGAAAGCGAATTCCGACCGCTGCGCCCTAAGATCCAGATGATATTCCAGGACCCATTTGCCTCACTCAATCCACGTTCGACTATTGGCCACATCCTAACAGTTGGTCCTATTGCGCAAGGAATGAATCGCACTGAAGCACGCAGTAAGGCGCTTCGCATTCTTGAACAAGTCGAGCTTGACGCTGGGGCATATGGGCGCTATCCGCATGAATTTTCCGGTGGGCAGCGACAGCGTATCGGGATCGCCCGCGCCCTGATGTTTGACCCTGACCTGCTGGTTGCAGACGAGGCGGTATCAGCGCTTGATGTATCGATCCAGGCTCAGATTCTTAAATTGCTCGATCAAATACAAAAAAAGACCCAGGTGGCGATGTTCTTCATTACCCATGATCTGCGCGTCGCCAGCCAGATTTGTGATGAAATCCTAGTGATGCATAAGGGCAGGATAGTGGAGGCAGGCCCGCCGTCACAGATTTTTCACGCCCCTCAAAACGCCTATACCCGCGAACTCGTGGCCGCCATACCCGGTGCAGAACGCAGCTCACAATAATACCAATTGAAATCGATCTGGAGAAAATCAACATGAACTTCACGAATCCCAGCCGACGCGATGCACTCAAGATGATGGGCTTAGTGGGCACCGCTGGTGTCATTATGCCCAATCTACTGGTCAGCCCTGCGTTTGCCAGCCCACCCAATACACCAACCGGCCAGATCGTGGTGGGTGTAAGCCAAGAGCCGACTGTTTTCAATCCTCTGATGCCCCGCATCGAAGTGGATGACGGCGTTCAGCTATCTTTGTTCGATGCGCTTGTACGCATCACCCCCGACGGAGAATTCATTCCTGCGCTGGCGGCCGAAGTACCGACCATCGAGAATGGCGGACTTTCCGAAGACGGCCTGAATTGGCATTTCAAACTGAGGGACGACGTTAAATGGCATGATGGCGAGCCGTTCACTGCTGAGGATGTCAAATTTACGTTGGAGCTGATTCTCGACCCGAACTTCCGCAGCTGGCGCACTACGGGTCATGATCTTATCCGCGACATTGAAGTGGTCTCCCCGACCGAAATCAAGTGGCGGATGGAAGAGCCTTTTGCCCCTTACATGTCCATCCTTGTCGAGACGATGATAGTTCCTAAGCATATTCTCGAGCCGCTGGAAGACCGCAACAATGCGCCTTTTAATCAAGCTCCAGTAGGTACCGGTGCATTCAAGTGGGGTAGTCGTAGGGCGGGTGACCATCTCGAATTGGTAGCGAACGAAGATTATTTTGCTGACGGTCCGTATGTTGAACGGCTGATTTTCAAATACATTCCAGATCTAACCGTTCTCTACACTCAATTTAAAAGCGGTGACATCGACATCATCAGCAATCAGTACATTTCTCCTGACAACTACGCTGAGGCTAAGTCATTAACAGGTCGGGTGGTTGAGGTTGTACCTTCATCCACCGTGGAATCGGTATTTTTAAACATGGAAAAGCCGCAATTCCAAGACCCAGCCGTACGCGAGGCAATCTATGCCGCGATTGATAAACAGACGATCATTGAAGCGCTTTATTACGGCCTGGCGACACCGACGGAAAGCTATCTTCCCCAGCAGTCCTACTACTATACCCCCGATCTTCCAAAACACGAGTACAACACTGAACGGGCAAACACGCTTCTTGACGATGCGGGCTGGATGCCCGGTGAAGATGGCATACGCGAAAAGGATGGCGTGAGACTATCTTTCAGCAATTCGACCACTTCGGGAAACCATCTTCGCGAACAGACACAGCAGTTCATACAGCAGTCGCTTGGACAGATTGGCATAGAAATGTCAATCGAGAACCTGCCACCCGCAGTCATGTGGGGCGAATATTGGACGATGTCGGAATTCGATTCAGTCATCGTCGGCATCGTCTTTACGACTGGCGCTGATGCAGATGTGACGGTGCGCTTCTCTTCTGACGCCATTCCTGCTCAAGGTGGACGCGGGGCAAACACGGCTCAGTATACAAACCCTGAGGTCGATGAACTTTTGAAAGAGGCTGGAGAAATTTTTGATCAGGAACGGCGCAAAGAGATTTACCGCGAGGTCCAGCAAGTGATCCGCGAAGATCTGCCACTGCTGCCCATGTTCCAATATGCGACTGTCCGTGGGCACAAGGAAGGTATCGAAGGTATTGAACCCAATATCAACACCCGTATTGATACTTGGAACACTGCCCAATACTACTGGAACAAATAAGAAACCTGCCGGGGGCGTAGCATAACTCCCGGCCTGACCTCGCACAGACTGCGGGCGCGATGGATAGGAAGAAAGATGGCTGGATACCTACTAAGACGCCTTGGACAAAGCATCGTGTTGCTAATCATCGTGTCGATGATCGGCTTTGGCGTATTACACCTCACACCCGGTGGACCGTTATCACAATTCGCGCTGACGCCTGGTATGACGCAAGAAACCATGAACAGAATAGCGGAGCAGATGGGACTGAATCGGCCTTTGCCGATTCAGTATCTCGACTGGGCCTGGCGAATGCTTCAGGGGGATTGGGGCATCTCATATCGTGATCAAGAACCGGTTCTCAAGGTGATCAGCAGACATATGTTTGCGACTTTCTTGCTCATGATCAGCTCTACGGTTATCGCAATCGCGCTGGGTACCTGGATCGGGATCAGGGGTGCTACGCATCGATATTCGGCCTTCGATTATACCGCCACCGTCGGTGCGATGATTGCTCTTTCAATACCCACTTTCTGGTTTGGCCTCGTCGGCATCTATATCTTTTCACTGGAACTTGGATGGTTGCCCGCTGGCAATATGTACACGATTGGCAACGAATCTGTTCTGGACTACCTCCATCACCTCATTCTTCCCAGCATCGTCCTTGCTCTAGTCAACATTGCAATTTGGAGCCGCTACATGCGTACCGCGACGCTGGACGTAATCAATCAGGATTTCGTCAAGACTGCACGCGCCAAGGGTGTAAGTGAGCGGCGTATATTGATGAAGCATGTGGTGGGCAACGCGCTGTTACCGATGGTCACTCTCGCGGGGATGCAACTACCTAATCTGCTGAGCGGGGCGCTGATCACAGAAACAGTTTTCACTTGGCCTGGCATGGGGCGTCTCTTTCTCGATAGCCTCAGTTACAACGACTACCCCGTTGTGATGGGATTGTTGATGTTCTCGGCGATCATTGTGCTACTGGGAAATTTGATCGCCGATCTTGTTGCCGCCGCCATCGATCCCCGCATCCGCTTGGCCTGACGAGCGATAAGCTGAAGGAAACGACGATATGACAGCTGTCTCGATTTCACAGAATTCCCAACATTGGTGGAACAGCCGTGGCATGAAACGGTTTGCCCGCCACCGGCTGGCAATGATCGGCGTTGTGATGCTGCTGATGCTGACTGTGGCCTGCATCTTTGGACCATACCTGTTGCCTTATGACAATTTGTTCATCGATCTGCCTGCCCGCTTTGCCGCGCCGTTGACAGGTGATCACTACCTTGGCACTGACCCGCTTGGAAGGGATATTGCAGCCCGGTTGCTAATGGCGGGGCGGATATCGTTGCTGGTTGGTTTCTTTGCAATGGTGCTATCAACATTGATCGGGACTGTGATCGGTGTCATCGCAGGTTACTATGGTGGCACTGTCAATTCGGTACTCATGCGTTTTGTAGATGCTTTTTTGGCCTTCCCTTCGATCTTCCTCTTGTTGGCACTGGCAGCTTTCATAAATCCTAGTCCCGTAATGATCACCATCATTATTGCCGTCACAAGCTGGATGGAAATAGCTCGCATCGTCGAAGCCGAAGTGAAATCACTGCGTGAACGTGATTTTGTCCTAGCTGGAAGAATGCTGGGTCTAAGCAACATGCATATCATGTTTCGCGAATTGTTGCCCAATCTGGTAGGCCCGATCATTGTCGCCGCAACCCTGACTGTCGCCCGAGCTATCCTGCTGGAAGCTTATATCAGCTTTCTTGGCTACGGAATCCAGCCCCCGCTGCCCAGCTGGGGCAATATGCTGAACGGCGCGCAGCAATATCTAGCCACGGCTCCTTGGCTAGCGATTATTCCTGGCATTGCCATCACCATGGCGGTGACAAGCTTCAATTTCATTGGTGATGGTTTGCGTGACGCGTTGGACGCGCGCACTGATCCCGCCTGAGATACGATTGTTCTGGAGAGAGCCCGTATGACGTTTCTTGCTAACATGGATCGCGAGCGTGGAGAGATTCTACGGGATCTTTTCGCGGATCTGATACCCGATCTCGAAGTGGTTCTTGCGGGCGAAGATTTCGATCAGAGCACCGTGCGCTATATGCTAACCTGGAGAGTACCCGAAGATATCAAGATCGGCTGGCCAGCGCTCGAAGTGATATTCTCGCTGGGCGCAGGTGCGGATCAGTTTAATATGGCGAACCTTCCTGACGGCGTGCCAGTGGTTCGTCTAGTCGCTGATGACCATGCTGCTATGATGCGGGAATACATTACCATGGCAGTGCTAGCCCTCCACCGTGACCTGCCCGGCTATATCAACCAACAAAAACGCCAAGTCTGGCAACAAGTGTCGGTGCCACCGCCTGCAGCGGACAGGCGCGTGGGGGTCATGGGATTGGGAAATCTTGGTCGCAGTGCGCTTGACGCGCTAGCGCCGTTCGGCTTTGCGCTCTCTGGGTGGGCACGTAGCCCACATGATATGACTAACGTAACTACTTTCCATGGGGAAAATGGCCTTAGCCCCTTTCTGGCGCAAACGGACATTTTGATTTGCCTATTGCCCCTGACCGATTCGACCAAGCATATCCTAAATGCATGCTTGTTTGACCAGTTGCCACCTTCCGCTGCACTTGTTCATGCTGGCCGTGGACAGCAGCTGGACCACGACGCGTTAATCGCGGCACTAAACTCCGGAAAGTTGCGCAGCGCTGTAATTGACGTAACCGACCCAGAACCGTTACCCAAGGAACATCCCTTCTGGAGTGATCCACGCGTTATTCTGACGCCGCACATTGCATGCATTACGCGGATAGAAGCATGTATCTCTGTCGTGTGTGAAAATATCCAACGGCACCGTCGCGGAGAAACGTTGGACTATGTGGTCAATCCGGCTCTTGGATATTGATATCCTCCGCCCACTGAACCGAAGATTTTAGTGGCGGATACCCATTACTGGACGGCCATGATCTATGAACCATGACTGTCGATTTTAAAGCTGCGAAATATCTACCGATCCCGGATGCATTTTAACGCGAAACACTATCGTGCGAAGCGCGGATGACATTCCTGACTTCGATACTCTCTCTCATTGGAGCATACATGTCTGACGCTTTGAACCGACAAATGATCGCTGAAGTGTTGCTCAACACGCTGGTTTGTCAACTCGGGGCAGACTACGTGCTGACCGAGGAATCAGACATGCTTCCTTACGTCCAAGAACAGCGCAGACTATATCCAGGGCATGCATTGGCCGTGGTGATGCCGACCTGTACCGCCGAGGTTGCATTCATTGTAGAGCAGTGTCGCGAGCATGGTGTTTCGTTGGTGCCACAAGGCGGGAATACAGGACTGGTCGGCGGCGGCGTACCGCAGCAGAGTATCGTCGTTGCCTTGGGACGCATGAATCGCATTCGTGATATCGATCCTACTAATGCCACAATCACTGTGGAGGCGGGCTGCATCCTGCAGGTAGTACAAGACGCCGCACAGGACGTAGGACGCCTATTTCCCTTATCGCTTGCCGCAGAGGGATCATGCCAAATTGGGGGAAATTTGGCCACGAATGCCGGCGGTATCAATGTGCTGCGCTACGGCAATGCCCGTGATCTGGTGCTCGGTCTGGAAGTGGTACTAGCCGACGGTAGTGTCATGAACAGTTTGACGGCGTTACGTAAGGACAACACCGGGTACGACCTTAAGCATCTTTTCATTGGCTCTGAGGGCACACTGGGTATCATTACGGCTGCCGTTCTCAAGCTCTTCCCCCTGCCCCGTGGTAAAGCCACCGCCCTAGTCGGTTGTGATACTCCGCACCAGGTGCTGGCACTGTACGAACAATTGCGGGATCGGCTTAGCGATACTTTGACAGCTTTCGAATTCCTGCCACGCTTTGCAATGGACGCCGTGCTTTCTCATATTCATGGTGCACGTGACCCCTTCAATGTGGGCTATGCGTCATACGCTCTAATCGAACTGACGACACCGGATGCCGACCTCGATCTGAATGCACGACTGGAAGCGGCCTTGGCAGACGCCTTCGAGAATGACGTAGTTCGCGATGCTGTTATCGCGAATAGCAGCACGCAATCTAAGGCGTTATGGCGGCTGCGTGAAAGTGTCGCGGAAGCACAAATAGCTGAAGGCGCATCGATCAAGCACGACATCTCCGTTCCGGTGTCGGGTATCGCGGATTTTATCGAGGCCGCGAGTGCTACCTGTCTCTCGATCCTTCCTACATCCCGCATTTGCGCCTTCGGCCATGTCGGTGACGGCAATCTCCACTTCAACATCAGCCAACCTGTAGATATGAATGCTTCTGCATTTATGGACCTGACGCCCCAGTTCAATCGTGCTATACATGACCTGGTCGCCGACATGAACGGCTCTATTTCGGCAGAACATGGTATCGGACTCGCCAAGCGGACCGAGTTGCGCCGCTACAAAGACCCCATCGCCCTGGCCATGATGGAGCGCATCAAGGCGTTACTGGATCCTCAAGGGCTATTCAATCCCGGCAAGCTGCTGTGAGCAAAAAAAAAGAACCAAGCCTCTTATCAGCCGTGGCCGACCATAAAATGGTTCCCTAAAATTCCGATCAAGCGGTAAACATAGATAATACACCTGCGGCTTCAGGGCCAAGGTTGTACTCACTGCACTCAGGGGCGATCACAGCACGCCGAAGATCATCGCCCGAATCGATTAGCCCACCATGGTTAGCCTGTGGAAGCCTGGGCTACTGGACGACCCCATAGGATCTTTAAAGATAAGAATTGCAAGAACGCCCAAAATACTCGATATGCTCTATCGTAAAATCTGCAACTGGCGGTGGAATGCAGTTTTTTCACGTAGGTTTGATCGTTGAGGCGAATCCAGCACCTGTCCAAGTTCAAGTCGCAGAAGCGCGATGTCACTTCACGACAGAGAAGTGACAGAGGTTAAGCTTCAGCCGCTCATCAGTCTACTTTCAATGCTGAGGCAAGCTGGTCGAGGATTTATCGCGGATGCTTCTCGACGAGGGGCACTTGCATACGCCTGCCTCCGGCTCCCGGTGGATGAGGGCCCATCTCAATTGTCTGGGAACACGAGGTGAACCGTAAGCGGGACCTGCGACTGATGTAATCGGTGTAGCCAAAGCCTCGCACCAGCCGATCGGGTGAGGAATATCAAATCTATACCGATTTTCGGCTGGGTTGCGTCATTGACTACGCCAATAAGGTTTTGACGGGCAATGTGAAGTACAGCACCCCCCAATAACACGAAGGTTTGTTGTACCTAATTGGCAATCATGGACTGAAGGATGCGACACCCGGTGAAGTGTACTTCAATCAACACTTGGCCCGGGCGGCCTGACGCTTAACGCTACTCGTATCGTAGTAGCATAACCTGCCTGTCAGGTAAGGTCTCTTCAGCCATGTTCAGGTACTTGAATCTTCTCTGTCTCTGGGACTGATCAGGCCCAAAAACACCCCCTACGCGGTAAAGAAAATACCCACTTACCATCTCCCCTATTGGATATGCGTGGTCAAGGCATTCAAATCCCTGCTTGTGAGATAAAGCGCGTATCAAGATATGCGTCGATCGCCTCGCTGCCTCCTTCGGTTCCGTAACCCGAGTCTTTCACGCCACCAAATGGTGTTTCAGGCAGGCCGAAACCTATGTGGTTGATCGTCAACATGCCGCTTTCGATATCACGCCCCAGTGCCATCGCGGTTGCGTTGGAGCGCGTATAAGCGTAAGCGGCAAGCCCGTAGGGCAATCTGTTAGCTTCCATAACGGCTTGTTCATACGTCGAGAAAGGTACCAATAGTGCCAGTGGACCAAAGGGTTCTTCGCTCATTGCATTGGCATCCAATGGAACCTCGGAAAGAACGGTGGGCTCGAAGAAAAAGCCTTTTTCTCCAAAGCGCTTGCCGCCGAGACGGACTTTCGAGCCCTTCTCAATCGCGTCGTTTACGAAACGTTCGAGCGACTCAAGGCCTCGTTGATGGGCCATCGGACCCATAGTTGTATCTTCATTGAGGCCATTTCCAACTTTGATTTCGCTAGCAGCGGCAACGAACTTATCAATAAATCTCTCATAGATGCTTTCTTGGATGAGAAAGCGTGTCGGCGCGATGCATACTTGGCCGGCGTTGCGGAACTTGGCTCCAGCAAGCTGTTTAGCGGCAGTATCGAGATCAGCATCTTCAAAGACAATTACCGGTGCGTGACCGCCAAGCTCCATCGTTGCCTTTTTCATATGCTGGCCTGCTAACGCCGCAAGATGCTTGCCGACTGAAGTTGAACCAGTGAACGAGATTTTGCGAATGGAGGGATGAGAAATTAGATACTCTGAAATCTCAGCAGGTACGCCGAAGACGAGATTGACGACGCCTGCTGGCACTCCAGCATCAGCATAGGCACGAATCAGCTCGGCGGGGGCCGCAGGAGTGTCTTCCGGCGCCTTGACGATAATAGAGCAGCCCGCCGCTAGCGCAGCAGATAACTTACGAACGATTTGGTTGATCGGGAAATTCCAAGGTGTAAAAGCAGCCACCGGGCCAACTGGAGTTTTTACTGCCAACTGCTGAACATTAGCCTGCCGCGAAGGAATCACTTGACCATATGTACGTCGTGCTTCTTCAGCGAACCAGTCGATGGTATCGGCGGCACCCAGCGTCTCCATACGCGCCTGTGCCAGCGGCTTGCCCTGCTCGGTTGTCATGATCAAAGAAATCTTGTCAACACGCTCACGTAAGAGTTCGGCGGCTCGGCGCATCACTTTGCTACGTTCAAATGCCGGAGTTGCTCTCCAGGCTTTAAAACCATGCTCTGCTGCGTTGACAGCCAAATCGAGATCGCCCTTCTCAGCGTGAGCGATATGCCCAATGATCTCTTCTGTCGCCGGGTTCATCACTGGAATCGTCTTGCCAGCTAACGCACTACACCACTCGCCATTGATAAAAAGTTTTACATCTGGGTACATGATTGCCTCTAATGTGATCGTAGTTAGTGCCGGTAGTGTTACAAGCAAATATACCTGAAAGGAGTCTTACCTATATCAAGAAATTTCTGAGAGTGAAAGCCCGCGCTCAGAAAGTTAAGTATTTACTTTTTTACCTACTTCCAAAGTTCGAATTTCAACTCAACCCCTATTCCTGGCATTTGTAGTGTTCAACTAACACCCGAACAATATTTTAAAATCAAAGAAGGAACCAACTGTTGTGTTCAATGTAGTTCATTGAGTGGTATTTGTGCTGATTCTGCTGCTCTCTCCATGGCTAGCAATGCATTAAATATGCTAAAAATAATTAATAATTATAGACGCGCTTTGATCCATTCAGTAAAGGATTTGACCTTATGCAAATCAGCCATATGTTCTGGGTAGGCCATATAGTAAGCATCTTGGCTGTTAAGTGAAAACTGCCAAGGAATAACTAATTTCCCTTCATCGAGCTCTTCTTGAGCAAGAAATCTTGGTACTAACGCGACACCGCAACCTGCTCGCGCTGCTCGAAGGGACATATAAAAAGTATCAAACCTTGGTCCGTGATAGCTGTGTTCGGTATATAGATGTTGGGCTTCAAACCAGTCGTGCCAGGCTTCTGGCCGAGTAGATACCTGCAACAGGATCATCTGGGTTAGTGCCAACGGATCATTGACATCCGTTTGACTCATTACATCAGGTGCACAAACAGGTACTACTTCCTCATCTAATAATTTAATGCATTCTGCACGCGGCCATACCCCATGACCAAAAAAGAAGGCGATCTCAATACGCTCCTTTTGCATGTCAAATGGCTCGGAACGATTAGAAATATTGAGATTAATACTGGGATGTTTAAAACGAAATCCGTTCAATCTTGGGATCAACCATCGCGCACCAAAAGTGGGCAATGTGGCAACATTTAGCACATCGGCCTCGACGCCATAGGACTGCATGTAGCGTGTCGACATTTCTACCTGGGCTAATATTTTGCGCGCTTCACTGAGGTAAACCGCCCCCTCTGGCGTCAAGTGAAGACGCTTTCTCACCCTTCTAAATAACGGATGTTGCAGGGTCATTTCCAACTGAGATACCTGCTTGCTTACAGCACTCTGGGTCAAACTAAGTTCGTCCGCTGCGCGGGTGAAACTTAGGTGGCGAGCAGCTGCTTCAAAACAGTGCAGGCCGGTCAAAGAAGGCAAATGTCGACGTCGCATTCCAATCCACCTCATGAAATAAAGGAATGATATTTTTCATAAACATCGTTTGATGGCTCACCAATACCCTAGCAATACTGGCGCTGCAACCAATTTTCTCACAACTCAATATTTGGTGAAGCAATGATTCATTCCCTTATGGAAAAAATGGGTGTCGCAAAAGAGCAGTATCAAGGCGGCGACCTGGTGGTGACAACGCCCATTGATGGCAGCGAGATTGGCCGTCTAAAAACGGCCTCCAACAGCGACGTGAATACCGCTATCGCGAATGCAGAAAAAGCCTTTCTCGCCTGGAAAAGTGTTCCAGCCCCTCGGCGTGGTGAATTGGTTCGTTTGTTTGGCGAACAATTGCGTCAACACAAACAATCGCTTGGCGAGTTGGTCACCTGGGAGTGTGGCAAAATTCTTCCGGAAGGCCTGGGCGAAGTTCAGGAGATGATCGACATTTGCGACCTTGCGGTTGGTCAATCCCGCCAACTGTTTGGCCTGACCATTGCTTCTGAGCGCCCTGGCCACCATATGCGGGAAAGTTGGCACCCCTTAGGCCCGATTGGACTGATTACTGCCTTCAATTTTCCCGTTGCCCCTTGGGCATGGAATTCAGCCTTAGCGCTAGTATGCGGTAATAGCTTGCTATGGAAGCCTTCGGAAAAAACACCGTTAACGGCGCTGGCATGCCAAGCTCTGCTAGAGCGCGCGATTGAAGCGTTCGGTGACGAAGCGCCCAAGCATTTAAGCCAAGTAATTATTGGTGAGCGTGCGGCAGGCGAGCAGTTAGTAGATGACTCACGAGTGGCGCTTATCAGTGCCACTGGCAGCACACGTATGGGTCGCGAAGTAGGTCCCAAAGTGGCGGCGCGCTTTGGCCGCAGCATTCTTGAGCTGGGTGGCAATAATGCCATGGTATTAGCACCAAGCGCAGACCTGGATATGGCGACTCGTGCCATTCTATTCTCAGCGGTCGGCACGGCGGGACAGCGCTGCACTACGCTACGCCGTTTGATCGTGCATGAATCCATTAAAGATGAAGTGCTATCGCGGCTGAAAAAGGCTTACAGCGATGTGAGTATCGGCAACCCCATCAAAGGCAGTTTAGTCGGCCCACTTATTGATCACCAAGCCTTTGATGAGATGCAGAGTGTACTGGACAAGGCACGTGAACACGGTGCAAATGTCTTTGGTGGAGACCGTGTTGAAATTGCCAATTGCGATGAAGGTTACTACGTTGCGCCTGCCATTATTGAAGTGTCAGAGCAGAACTCGCTGGTCAAGCACGAAACCTTTGCGCCCATTCTGTATGTACTCACCTACAAAGACCTGGATGAGGCCATTGCTACCAACAATGACGTTCCTCAGGGCTTGTCATCTTGTATTTTCACCACCGATGTTCGCGAAGCCGAAACCTTCGTCTCTGCCGTTGGCAGTGACTGTGGCATCGCCAACGTTAACATTGGCCCTAGTGGCGCTGAAATTGGCGGCGCGTTTGGTGGTGAAAAAGAAACCGGTGGTGGACGCGAGTCTGGCTCCGACGTTTGGAAGAGCTATATGCGTCGCCAAACAAACACGGTGAACTACTCTCGTGAACTTCCGTTGGCCCAAGGCATTAAGTTCGACTAACCCTTCCTCATCAAGTAAGGGCCCTTATCTAAAGGGCCCTTACTAAATACATAAAAAACGAAGGTGATGTATGCGTGACGATGTCCAAATCGGCCCGACGCCGGGTCTCGCGATGGCGCTACTACCACTGCTGGCCACTACCGCCATTCTTATACTACAGTTTTTTATCTTCTCTGACTTTACTCCTCATATTCCCTTAGCTTTCGGCATTATGATTTGCGCCATGTGCGGTCGCGTACGCGGCGTTCCCTGGGAAAAAATGGAAGCCTCAATGCTTGAGGTGGTCAAGCTAGGCATGCCCGCCATTTTTATTCTCTTGGCTGTCGGCATGGTGATTGGCACCTGGATTCTTTCCGGCACAGTGCCCACGCTGATGTATTATGGTTTTCAGTTGGTTTCGCCCTCCTACTTTCTAGTAGCCACATGTGTGATTAGTGCGCTGGTCTCTCTCGCAACGGGCACTTCCTGGGGCACGGTAGGGACACTCGGGCTTGCCCTAATGGGGATCGGGGAAGGGTTGGGTATTCCCATGCACCTAACGGGCGGCGCGCTGGTATCAGGTGCCTTTTTTGGTGATAAAATGTCACCGCTATCGGAGACAACCAACCTAACACCGGCCGTCTGTGAAACGGATTTATGGAGCCATATACGCAGCATGATGGCGACCACGGTGCCCGCTATGCTGATAGCGCTGGTGCTTTATGTATGGCTCGGCGCTGGCTATGGCGGTCAGTTCGAACGAAGCACCGATATTGCAACCTTTCGTCAAGCGCTTGATGAAACCTTTGCCCTTTCTTGGGTAACGCTTATCCCGCCCTGTGTGGTCATTGGCCTCGCACTCGCCAAGTTCCCCCCTTTTCCGACCATTTTTACCGGCGCTGCTATAGGTGGCTTAGTTGCCATCGGTGTTCAAGGCGAGACTTTACACGCGGTGTTTGATGCCATGCAGAATGGTTTTAGCAGCGATAGCGGCAATTCGGCTATTGATGCACTACTAAGCAGTGGTGGCGTACTCTCCATGACTTGGGTAGTTACCTTGACGTTCTTTGCGTTAGGTTTCGCTGGCATGTTGGAAGCCTATGGCACCGTTGATGCCATTATTAAACAGCTAATGCGGCTGATTAAAGGTCGTTTCAGCCTAGTGGCTACAAGCTCCAGCACTACGCTCGCGGTGAGTACTATTATCGGCGATGTGTATACAACGCTGGTGTTACCCGGCCGTTTGCTAAAAGGTCAGTATCAAGCCATGGGCTATAAAACCTGTACGCTGTCACGCTCGATCGAAGATAACGGCACCCTTTCTTCTCCTTTGATTCCTTGGAACATGGGTGGCGGGTTTGTGTCATCGACCATTGGTGTACCAACACTGGCTTATGCACCTTTCGCTTTCGCTTGCTGGCTATCGCCGCTATTCGGACTGCTTTGGGCACTAACCGGCCGCTTTATTCCCCGCGACGAACCTGAGCAGCCTGAAACAAGCGCTACTGTTGCACCGCACTCCGCCCCCACCTCTCAACAATCTACTTCATAGCCATACAAGGTCGGCCTTGGGCCGACCTGCGCTTCTTTTTAAGGAGGTATTAAAATGCCAACGACCCTCTCCGAGCGCTGCCTTTGGCCCCAAATGAGTGCCGAAACACCTCTAGATTACCCCGCGTTAGCCAGACATGAAGAGGTCGACGTGTGTGTGGTGGGCGGCGGGATTACGGGCCTCTCAACCGCATTGCATCTGGCCGAGAAAGGTATCAAAACAGCCTTGCTGGAGGAGGGAGATATTCCCAGTGGCGGGTCAGGACGCAATGTTGGTCTAGTGAACGCAGGGCTTTGGATCCCCCCCGATGACATTGTGGCCGCGCTAGGCAAAGAGAACGGTGAGAGGGTTAATACTGTTCTAGGCGGCGCGCCATCAAAGGTATTCGACATCATTGAGCACCACGACATTCAGTGCGATGCGACCCGGACAGGTACGCTTCACCTTGGCCATAACACCAAAGGATGCCAAGAGCTCGCCCGCCGCCGGGATCAGTTGCAACAGCGTGGGGCACCGGTGACATTACTGGAAGGTGAGGAATGCGAGCGTGCTACCGGCACCTCCCAGATATATGCTGCACTTCTTGATAAACGTGCAGGCACCATCAATCCCTGTGCCTATACCCGGGGGCTAGCCCGCGCGGCGACCAACTCCGGGGCCACGCTTTACTGCCACAGTGCGGTAACCGGTATAGAGCGACAAGGAGATCGGTGGCGCGTGTTGACCCAAGACGGTAGCGTCACAGCAAATAGAGTGGTGATGGCCACCAACGCTTATAGCGAAGATGAATGGAATCAAGTCCGCAAGCACTTTTTTACTGGGCATTACTATCAGCTAGCATCGGAGCCCCTTACCGGCGAAGCCGCCGAGGCGATTCTTCCAGGCAAGCAAGGTGCCTGGGACACTCGCACGGTACTTAGCAGCATTCGGCGCGATAAGGCGGGGCGCTTACTGCTGGGTAGCCTGGGTAAAGGTGAAGGCAAGCCGCTGGCCTACCTGACCCGTTGGGCCGATACGGTACAGAATCACTACTTCCCTGCGCTCGGCAGCGTTCGCTGGGAATACACCTGGACAGGTAAGGTCGCCTTTACCCCTGACCACACCTTACGTATTTTTGAACCGGCCCCTGGGATATTGTCAGCCACCGGCTACAACGGGCGCGGCGTTACCACTGGCACCGTAGTTGGCGAAGGGTTTGCTCACTATATTGCCAATGGCGATGACAGCCTGCTCCCCCTGCCGCTATCGCAGCCCAAGCCCATTAAAGCGCGCCCATTATGGAGCGGTGCCTATGAAAGCGGTTTCTCGCTATATCATGCGGGTCAGTGTTTACGGGTACTCATCTAATCAAGGTGTCACTACTTAACATCCTTTAAATAAAAACATGCGCCGCGAGTTAACCGCAGGCGCACGTTTTTTATCGTTTAACTACTGCCTAAACACACTTATTTAAGGGCCCTCTGATTAAAGAACTGCAGCGTATCTTTATGCTGCAGTTCTTTATAAACGAAGGATTATCCTTTTAAACTTGCCAGCACTTTCGCTTTAGAGGCGTTTTCGCGCTCTGCGTAGAGTGATAGTTCATCCGTTACCTGAGCGCCCAGCGCTTCCTCAAAGGCATCACGATTAGCGTTACCCGCATAGGCCTCGTTCTGCCCTCCCCCCAGATTCGATTGGAAAATTCCCGCCGCGCTGACCGGTAGAAAGTCTTCATATGTAATTGGCTGGACTTCCACTAGGCCTTGTTCGATCAACGCCTCAATATCGCTACTGGCACTCTCTTTAGCACCCTGACCTACCGCTGTCAGGTGATAGTGAAAATACGCCAAGCCTTCCCGGCGCATTGCCTCATCGTTATCCGGGAACTTGGCAAAGACGTTTTTCATGACCGCTTGGTGTGCGTCGTTATCCAGCCGCGCGGCTTGTTTGCGACCTTCGTTAAGCAACTGGTCATATAGCGTGCGGCCTTTCGGCGTTAGCGCCACTCCACGCTGCTCAATTTCACCAAAGCGTGCCGTGTGGGTACCTTGGGCATCCCCGGCAAAGCGGATTGATTCTTCTAACGCCTTAAAGCTGGTTTGGCGTAACAAAATGGGGCATTCACGACGCGGTGGCCCTTCAATGACGGCTTTGGGGTTCATGCCAATTTCCGGCATGCGGCGCTGTACTTCGTCGATATCCAGGGTGCGCGGCGTCAGGTGATTAATATGCGGCCCACGGAAGCACACCACATCGGCGATCAGACGGTGCTCATCATGAAGCGCATGATAGGTATCCAGATCGACCGTCGCATCCTGGTGCCAACGGAAAGTTTCCAGGGCTTCTTTTACAAACTGGTCGGCCTCTGCGCTGGTTAATCCCCCCTGAGTTTCATGACGCTCAATAAGCTCACGTGCCCCTGGAGTAAAAATATCGCGCTTCACCAGAATTTCTTCTGAACGCTGGCGCAGCGTCTCACTTTCAATGAGTTCTAAACGCAGTAGCGAGGTAAAAATGCGGAAAGGGTTCATCGCCAGCGCGTCATCGTCGATAGGCCGGAAGGCGGTTGAGTGAACCGGCACGCCCGCTTCAGAGAGATCGTAATAACCCACCGGATACATACCCATGACGGCAAACAGGCGGCGCAGCATGAAAAGCTCGTCGGCTGTTCCTACACGTATCGCACCATGGCGCTCTACGCTCAAACGAGCCAACTCGCCCTGGGCTTCCAGGCGGCGATGCAGTTCAGGCTGCTGGCTAAGCGTTTCCTGGTTAACGCTTTCCACAAGTTCAAGCAACGTGCCGTACTGCGGCACTTCTGTTTGATACATGGCCGACATGGCCTTAGAGAAACGATCGCGAACATCATTGGTTGAAAGAAGATCTGCTTGAGTCATTTTATTGCTCTCTTGCCTATTGTTGGTTAACGATGAGATACCGACTTCAATTGCGCCAATAGTGCCTGTAAGGGGTGGTGCAACGTTTGCGCTGAGTAACGTTTCACTTGGCTACGGCAGGAGTAGCCGGTGGCCAGTAATTTACCTGTGTTTTCTTCGGCTTCTACTTGGGGCTGCCACGACTGGGCATAGATCGTTTTTGAGGTACCGATGTTGCGGGTTTCGTGGCCGTAGGTGCCGGACATACCGCAGCAGCCGGTGGCCAT
>TARA_R110002049_G_scaffold279949_2_pt1 | contig 37619 bp, 36 predicted proteins | sample TARA_R110002049 | Tara Oceans TARA_R110002049 (sample SAMEA4396941) | marine metagenome | biome: Polar Biome; feature: [SRF] surface water layer (ENVO:00010504); material: water (ENVO:00002006), including particulate matter (ENVO:01000060) such as... | depth 5 m
GCCAATAAGTAAACAACATGTCACGCTGAGCTTGTCGAAGCGCAAAGTTTGCAAAAACCAAAAGAATAAAACTAACTTTACATTTTAAAAAAGAAACAATTCCAGCAACTTTCAATGACCAAAATAAAAGTCATCATTCCAGCATGCAACGAAGCAGCATCTATTGCCCTTGTAATTAATGACATCCCAAAACTGGTTGATGAAGTAATTGTCGTTAGCAACAATTCCACAGATGATACTGAATTGAATGCCAAAAATGCAGGAGCTACCGTTTTAACAGAATCCAACAAAGGCTATGGCTATGCCTGCTTAAAAGGCATGCAATATATTGCAAACCAAAATGAAAATCCCGATATTGTAGTGTTCTTGGATGGCGATTACAGCGATTATCCAGAAGAATTGACCAAAATAATTGCGCCTATTTTAAATGATGATATCGATTTTGTAATTGGTGCTCGCACCAAAAAATTACGAGAAGCCGGTGCCATGACCTTTCCACAAATTTTTGGAAATTGGTTGGCAACGAACTTAATGCGCTTATTTTTTAATGCTAAATTCACAGACCTCGGCCCATTTAGAGCTATCAAATATCAAAAATTATTGGCTCTTAAGATGGAAGACAAAACATACGGGTGGACCGTAGAAATGCAACTTAAAGCCTTAAAACAAAAAATGACATACACCGAAGTACCAGTAAATTACAGAAATAGAATTGGCCTTTCAAAAGTATCAGGAACCATAAAAGGTGCTATATTTGCAGGCATAAAAATATTAGGTTGGATTTTTAAATACAGCATTAAAAAATGATTATAGAAACCACGATTATAGTTATTTACACCATTTCGCTTATCCTTATTTTTTTGTATGCCTTAGCACAATTGAATTTGCTATTTAATTATCTATCCTCAAAAAGAAAAAAAGACGACAGCCCAAAATTTGATTTATCAAACCCAAATGAAGTTCCTTATATTACTATTCAGCTTCCCGTTTATAACGAAATGTATGTTATGGAGCGATTGCTCGATAACATTGCTTTAATTGAATATCCTAAAGATAAGTTAGAAATTCAAGTATTGGATGATTCCACCGATGAAACCGTTGAAAGTACCCGCAAACATGTTGAAAAAATTCAAGCCACAGGACTGGACATCAAACACATTACCAGAACAGACCGCTCAGGTTACAAAGCGGGTGCACTTAAAGAAGGCCTAAAAATTGCCAAAGGCGAGTTCATTGCCATTTTCGATTCTGACTTTTTACCAAAAACGGATTGGCTCTATCGTACCGTTCCTTATTTCAAGGATAAAAAAATAGGCGTGGTACAAACCCGTTGGACCCACATTAACAGAAATTATTCCATACTTACAAAAATCCAAGCCTTTGCGCTGGATGCCCATTTTACTTTAGAACAAACAGGCAGGAACAGTAAAGGGCATTTTATCAATTTTAATGGTACGGCTGGTTTATGGCGGAAAACATGCATTATCGATGCTGGTAATTGGGAAGGCGACACGCTTACCGAAGATCTGGATTTAAGCTACCGTGCACAATTAAAAAATTGGAAATTCAAATATCTTGAAAACGTTGAAACCCCAGCTGAACTTCCGATAGTGATAAGTGCTGCGCGTTCGCAACAATTTAGATGGAACAAAGGTGGTGCAGAAAATTTCCAGAAAATGTTGGGACGTGTTATGAGAAGTAAAAACATCTCATTCAAAAGTAAAATTCACGGTCTCTTACATTTATTGAACAGCACCATGTTCTTAAATGTCCTCATCGTAGGTGTTTTGAGCGTCCCGATGCTCTACATCAAAAATGAATATGCGCATTTGAAACCTTATTTTTATGTGATGAGCTTTTTTGTGCTAAGCAGTGTCATCTTTTTTATATGCTATTGGTTTATGTACAAAAATATGTATGGCGGTGGTTTCAAAAACTTCATAAAATATATTGGGATGTTTTTTGTGTTTTTCTCCATAGCCATGGGGTTTTCGCTTCATAACTCTATCGCGGTTCTTGAAGGGCATTGGGGGAAAAAATCGGAATTTGTTCGCACTCCAAAATTCAACATCAGCAAGTATAAAGACAATTTTAAAAACAATAAATACATCAAAAAAACAGTATCTGGCCATGTTATTTTTGAAGGATTACTTATGCTTTATTTTGGTTTCGGGATGTATAGTGCTTTTATTGTTGGGAACCAAGGAGGCGATTTTGGGCTTTTCCCGTTCCACCTGATGCTATTTATAGGTTTTGGATATGTGTTTTTTAAGTCGATTACCTCTAAGGTTTAAAAGATTTAAGACTGCTTCGCTAATAGAACTAAGAATCAAGACATAATTCCAAATAATCAGTAAGTTTATCAGTATCTAAATAGTCCCGAATACTTTTTTTCACTTTTAACAACCTATAAATTTAATAGACTTAACCACGCTATTTTTTCAATAAAACCTTCTTTAAAAAGAAAGAATTTTTACTAAAATCACGAACCAAAACAAGCGTAATTTTCATAAAAAACAGGCGTTTGCTTATTGCGCTTTTTTGCTTTATGGGTATCTTTGTAGTAACACGTTCTCAAGTTATAATTTGTTAATGCTCCATCCCAAAAATGAAAGACTACAAACCCAAAAACCGATTAACTGCCCAAGCTTACATTGACGGCATTTTAAGCAAAAATCGTGTCATCCTTTCAAGAGCTATTACCATTATAGAAAGCAATTTGGAAAGTGATAAACTATTGGCAAAAGAGATTATTCAAACCATATTGCCCGCTTCGGGGAATTCTATCCGAATAGGTGTTACCGGCGTGCCCGGTGTTGGAAAAAGCACCTTTATTGAAGCTTTTGGAAAACATCTTATCACAAAAGGCCACAAAGTTGCCATTTTATCCATTGACCCGAGTAGCCAACGTTCCAAAGGCAGTATTTTGGGCGATAAAACCCGCATGGAAGAACTCAGTAATTTAGAAAATGCCTATATCAGACCTTCGGCATCTGGAGACACGCTGGGTGGTGTTGCCAATAAAACTGGGGAAACCATGCTGCTTTGTGAAGCCGCAGGTTATGACGTTGTTTTAATTGAAACGGTTGGCGTTGGGCAATCTGAAACGGCGGTTCATGGCATGACCGATTTCTTTTTGCTGTTGATGCTTTCTGGTGCTGGCGACGAATTGCAGGGCATTAAAAAAGGCATCATGGAAATGGCAGATATGGTCGTGATTAATAAAGCGGATGGCGATAACATCCGTAACAGTGAATTGGCGCGTTTACAATACCAAAATGCATTGTATATTTTCCCAAAATCGGACTCCGGTTGGACACCTGTGGTTACCAAAGCATCTTCAACAAAAAACACAGGTATTGATACAGTTTGGGATGAAATTTTAAATTATAAAAAACTGGTAACGGAAAACGGTTATTTTGAAAAAAACAGAAATCAGCAAAACATCAAGTGGATGTATAACAACATCAATGAGGCTTTAAAGCAATTGTTTTACGGTTCTAAAAACATCAAAGACCAACTTTCGGAGTTGGAAAAAGAGGTTGTTTCTGCTGAGATTTCGCCAGTCAAGGCAGCACAATCCATCATTGAAACCTTCAAGAAAACATTTTAAAAATACTCTTTTCAAAATTTTCAAAAAATTTAGAGCATAAAAACCCAGCACTTACAATATGCGCTGGGTTTTTGTGCCAACTATTTAAGAAAAGTCACTCTTGCTCCAAATACATCTCCATAATAGAAATAGCCGATTTGGAAATAACCGTTCCCGGCCCAAAAATGGCAGCTACGTTGCGTTCCAATAAATAATTATAATCTTGCTCCGGAATCACGCCGCCAGCAAACACCAAAATATCCGGTCTGCCCAGTTTTTCAAGTTCGTTTATTAGTTGTGGAATCAAGGTTTTATGTCCGGCCGCCAAACTAGAGGCTCCTACAAAATGCACATCATTTTCAATGGCTTGTTTGGCAACTTCCTCTGGTGTTTGAAATAGAGGCCCCATATCCACATCAAAACCTAAATCGGCAAAACTGGACGCTACGACTTTGGCGCCTCTATCGTGTCCATCTTGTCCCATTTTGGCAATCATCACACGTGGGCGACGCCCTTCAATCTCTGCAAATTTATCTGCAAGTTGTTGCGCTTTTTCAAAAGTGCTATCGTTATTTACTTCTTTTCCGTACACGCCGCTTATTAATTTAGTATCTGCTTTATGGCGACCAAAATGGACTTCCAAAGCATCTGATATTTCTCCTAAAGTAGCAAAATTTTCAGCAGCTTCCACAGCCAGTTCCAACAAATTGCCTTGGCCTGTTTCGGCACAATTTGATAATGCTTTCAAATTGGTATCCACCACCTCTTGGTTTCTGTTGGCCCGTAATTTTTTCAAACGTTCAATTTGGGAATCCCTAACCGCTGTATTGTCAATATCTAAAATCTCGATGCTTGATTTTTCATCGGTTTGGAATTTATTCACACCTACTAAAATATCCTGTCCGGAATCCAAACGTGCTTGTTTACGTGCCGAAGCTTCTTCAATGCGCATCTTCGGAACGCCCGTTTCAATAGCTTTGGCCATACCGCCCAATGCCTCGACTTCTTCAATAAGTTTCCAAGCTTTTTTGGCGATTTCCTGAGTGAGGTATTCTACATAATAAGACCCCGCCCAAGGATCGACCGCTTTGGTAATTTGGGTTTCTTCTTGAATATAAATTTGGGTATTACGTGCAATTCTGGCTGAAAAATCCGTTGGCAGCGCAATGGCTTCATCCAAAGCATTGGTGTGTAACGATTGTGTGCCGCCCAAACCGGCAGCCATGGCTTCAATACAGGTTCTTGTCACGTTATTAAAGGGGTCTTGCTCACTCAAACTCCAACCTGATGTTTGGCTATGGGTACGCAACGCCATGGATTTTGGGTTTTGCGGATTGAATTGTTTGATGATTTTTGCCCACAACATACGTGCCGTACGCATTTTGGCTATTTCCATAAAATGGTTCATGCCAACGGCCCAGAAAAAGGATAATCTGGGAGCGAATTCATCGATTTTCAAACCCGATGCCAAACCTGTTCTTATATATTCCATACCATCGGCCAAGGTGTACGCCAACTCAATATCGGCCGTAGCACCTGCTTCTTGCATGTGGTACCCACTTATTGAAATGGAGTTGAACTTGGGCATGAATTTGGTGGTGTACTCAAAAATATCGCCAATAATTTTCATAGAAGGCAACGGTGGATAGATATAAGTGTTCCGCACCATAAACTCTTTTAAAATATCATTTTGAATGGTGCCGCTCAATTGGTTTAAAGCCACGCCTTGTTTTTTAGCGGCCGCAATATAAAATGCCATAATGGGCAAAACCGCGCCGTTCATGGTCATGGAAACCGACATTTTATCCAATGGGATTTGGTCAAATAAAATTTCCATATCTAAAATAGAATCGATGGCCACACCTGCTTTACCAACATCGCCCGTAACACGTGGATGGTCAGAATCATAACCACGGTGCGTTGCTAAATCGAATGCTACAGACAATCCTTTTTGTCCCGCGGCCAAATTTCGTCTGTAAAAAGCGTTGGATGCTTCGGCCGTTGAAAACCCTGCATATTGACGAATGGTCCATGGCCGGGTCACATACATGGTGCTGTAAGGACCTCTTGTAAAAGGCGGCAATCCCGCTGCAAACTGTAAATGTTCGGCATCTTTTATATCCTCTTTTGAAAAATGTTTTTTAACAGGAATGCCTTCGGGCGTATTCCATAGCACTTCATTATTTGAAGCAACAGCGTTTTTTGAGGGAGCTGTATCTAAACTTATATCTGAAAAATCTGGTCTCATGTCGTTATCTTATTTTGTTAATGGCACCATGGGTCACACACCTAAAGTCTTGTATGCCTTCTGGATTTTTTTCTGAACACTTGAAATGGTTGTAATGACATCCGATTTTAAATGGATGCAGCCATCTAATCCTTCTTGTTTTAAAACATCCAATAAATGTTCTGGGTTCCCTGCCAACAAAAGTACTTTATCTTTACTGATGTTTCTGAAAGTTTTTACGAATGCCAAGGCACTTTCGTCATAATCAGGGTCTGAACTGCACATTACCACTACATCTGTATGTGATAAGGCACTTGTTTTGGCAGCTTCCTCAGCAGTATCATAACTGGTTTCCTGCAAGACCTCAAAGCCACTTATCCCAATAAAATCGTATGAAAATGCTGCACGGGCTTTTCGCATGGTCAAGTTACCAAAACTTGTGAGTTCTACTACGGGCCGTTTATTTATTTTTTCAACCAACTGTTCCGTTACTTTTCTAATGGCCTCAATTTCTAGGGATGCCCGTCGGGGTGTCAAAACTTTAGAATTTTCAATCGCCCCATCTGAAAGTATGCTTGAAGAAATGGTTTCCATAAGGTTTGGATATTTATTGACCCCTACCATGGGCAACCTTCTTTGGCCAATCAGTTTTATTTTTAGCTGGCGTATTTCTGCAATTTGCTGCTGAATGACCTCATCTTCAAATGCTTTATAAAAGCCGCCTTGCGCTTCAATATCCTTAAAAAGCCCTAAAGCCTTTTCTGCCATTTTGCTACTCACTTCTTCAATATAATAAGCTCCATCCACAGGATTGTCCACTTTGGAAAAATAAGATTCTTCTTTTAAAATAGTGAGAATATTGCCAGCGATACGGCTTGAAAAATCAGAAGGCTCATTAAATGTCTTATCGTAAACATCTATCAAAATGCCGTCTACATTACCTAAAGTAGCCGACATCGCCTCGGTTGTGGCACGCAACAAATTGGTATGTGCATCTGTAACCGATTTGTTCCAAACGGCTGTTTGGGCTGTTAACGCATGTTTGAATTGTTCAACACCTAACTTTTTGGCCACTTCATGAAGCAAACTATTGAACGCCCTAAATTTTCCTATTTCAACAAAATATTCTGAACCAATAGCCAATTGAATGTGTAAATTATTGAAAATGGTTTCAACAGAAATATCCTTATCTAAATAATTTTCAATAAGAAACACCAAAGCATTTAAGGTATAAGCAACTTCCTGAACTTGGTTTGCTCCAGCATTTAAATAGGTAGTCCCAGATATGGTAATAGCCTTATAATTTGGATATGCTTCCGCTAGTCTCACAAGAGTTGCATCAATTTCAAATTTCTTTTTATCGACTGTTGCAGTTGTAAGGTAATTGGAAATAATCTGTAAATCAAAATACCCTTTTAGGTTTTTGGCATCGGTAACATTTTGTTCGGCGAAAGCAAAAAAATCACTAGCCAAATCCACTTCGTTTTCACTTAAAATAAACGAAACGGCTATGTTATTTAAATTAATCTCTTTTAAAAGTTGGTTGATGGACAGTTTCCCTTTAACATCGAATAGCAAACCTGTTATTCCCTCTTCAATAGCTTTTAAGGCCAATGTATTGGCACTTTCGGCAGACTGAACCGGAATGTTTCGATAATTAATCAAGTCTTGGGCATTTGTACCCGTATTGGGCAAATGATGACTGGTGTCCTCGGCATTGTAAAACGGCGCTATATCAATACCGCTCAAATTTTTCCAAACCAATTTTTTATTAAAATCCTCGCCTTTTAAATCTACGGTCACTTTTTCCATCCATTCCTCTTTTGAAACGGGATTAAAATCTGAAAAAAGTGATTTGTTTTTAGTATTCATCTCATTATGTATTAAATGACACTTAATTTATTATACCATAATGCTACTCCCGAATCTTTCAAAAATAGCTTTATCTAATTCTTCCCTACTATCTGGATGCGCAATATCACGTAAGGATTTTGCACGTTCTTTTAAACTTCTTCCAAACAATTCGGCAACCCCATATTCTGTAACCACATATCTGGCATGTGCCCGTGTGGTCACTACACCTGCACCCAATTTTAAGGTAGGCACAATTTTGGAAACCCCTTTTAAGGTGGTAGAAGTAACGGCTATGATGGGTTTACCACCTTTAGAAAGGGCGGCACCTCGCATAAAATCCATTTGCCCACCAACGCCAGAAAACATCCTTGTCCCAATAGAATCGGCACAGACCTGACCTGTAAAATCAATTTCGATGGCCGAGTTAATGGCGGTCACTTTGGGGTTTTGACGGATGATGGATGTATCGTTCACATATGCGATATCCAGCATTTCTATTTCTGGATTGTCATCCATAAAATCATAAAGTCGTCTGGTTCCCATCGCAAATCCGGACACTATTTTATACGGGTTCACTTTTTTCTTGGAGCCGTTTACAATGCCTTTTTCCACTAAATCCACAATGCCTTCGGAAAACATTTCGGTATGAACACCCAAGTTTTTATGATTATTCAAATAAGTTAAAACCGCATTTGGAATACCACCAATGCCCATTTGAAGCGTAGCGCCATCGTCAATAATATTTGCAATGTTTTTACCTATGGCTTTTTCTTCTTCGGAAGGTGCCACAAATTTCATTTCGTGCAAATCTTCATCAACTACCACACAGGCATCAAAATGTTTGATATGCACAATGGCATCGCCGAATGTACGTGGCATTTTAGGATTTATCTGTGCAATGACTTTTTTACCTTGCTCAATACCGGAAATGACAATATCTACCGAAACCCCCAACGAGCAAAACCCGTGTTTATCTGGAGGTGATACGTTTACCAAAACCACATCTAAATCCATATATCCGTTTCGGAACAAACTTGGGATATCACTTAAAAAAATAGGAATGTAATCGGCGGTATCTCCAATCATTTTACGAATGTTCCCACCAATAAAAAATGCCTTGGTATGAAAACTTTCCCTTAATTCGGGAGCGGTATAACCACATTCTCCTTCGGTATGTAAGTGAACAATTTCTACGTTTTTTAATTCTGAAGCCCGCACCACCATAGCCCGTATCAATGTTTGCGGTGTTGCCGAACCGCCTTGAATCAAAACCCTATTACCCGATTTTATTAATTTTACGGCCTCATCTGCTGTCATTTTATTTGGTAAATCCATGTTTCTAAAATTTAAAATTCGTTTTATTGTATCTCTTCAATTATCCTAAAAAACTCAATATGATTCCTGCGGCAATGGCAGAGCCTATGACCCCCGCTACATTTGGTGCCATGGCGTGCATTAACAAATAGTTTTGTTTATCGGCTTTTAAACCTTCAGCATGCACCACCCTAGCACTATCTGGAACTGCCGAAACACCTGCCGCACCAATAAGTGGATTGATTTTATTATCCCCTTTAAGGAACAGGTTCATTGCTTTCGCAAAAAGAAGTCCGCCCATAGTAGCGATAACAAATGATATGGCTCCAAGTCCAAAAATCAACATAGAATCTTTAGTGATAAAGATATCTGCCTGTGTAGATGCGCCCACCGTTACCCCTAAAAGGATGGTTACAATATCAATCAATTTGGTTCGCGCTGTGTCTGCAAGGCGTTCTGTTCTACCAGACTCCTTTAATAAATTACCAAAAAACAGCATCCCTAACAATGGTAAAGCACTTGGCGAAATAAAGGTGGTTAATAATAAAGCGACTACTGGGAAAATCATTTTTTCCTTTTGGGAAACCGCTCTTGGGGGTTTCATTCTTATTAATCGTTCTTTTTTAGAAGTGAGCAACTTCATAATGGGTGGTTGAATAACCGGCACTAATGCCATATACGAATATGCTGCGATAGCAATAGGCCCTATAAGATTTTTAACGGTAGTGCCATCTGCCAAAATATTAACGCCATTGGCCAGTTTTGAAGACAGGAATATGGCCGTAGGGCCATCTGCTCCACCAATAATACCAATAGCACCGGCTTCTGGCAAGTTAAACCCTAAATAAAGTGCCCCTAAAAACGTGGCAAACACACCAATTTGGGCAGCAGCCCCCAAAAGCATGAGCTTAGGGTTGGCAATGAGCGATGAGAAATCGGTCATGGCACCTATCCCCAAGAATATCAAGGGCGGATAAATACCTTTTACCACCCCAAAATATAGATAATTCAATACCGAACCTGTTTCATAAATACCGGTTTGGTTTCCTGCTACAAATGGAATGTTGCCCAATATTACTCCTGTTCCAATGGGGACGAGCAAAAGGGGTTCGTAATCAAATTTGATGCCTAGGTATATGAAAATGATGCCTATCAAAATCATTATTAAATTTCCCGCTTCGGCATTCGCAAAACCGGTATATTGGTAAAATTGCACGATGCCATCAAAGGCTTCGGATACAAAACTTTCATCAACTGTATCTGTTGCCTGTAAGAGGGTTGTAGCTGTTTTTGGATTTGAAGCCCCTGAGGTTAGTCCTAGTATAGGTCTTGCAAAAATAAGTAGTGATAGAATTCCGAATATTAATACTATTTTCTTCATTTTTTTCTTTTTTTGGCCATTGTTAAACTTAAAATGAAAGGTTCATTTTTTATCTAAAAATGACTTTTTATGTTTATTCCAATTCTATCATCACTTCGCTTTGCAGTACTTGCTGGCCCATCTTGACATTAATGGCGGTAACCGTACCTGATTTTTCAGAAACAATACTGTTTTCCATTTTCATAGCTTCCAGAACGAGTAATAAATCGTTTTCCTTGATTTTGTCGCCTATATTTACATGAAGCGATAGAACCACGCCTGGAATAGGCGCTGTAATTTTAGTTTTAGAGGCGTTGGAACTTATTTTAACCGGCTCTACCGCAGTTCTTGATGCCGTTCTTACAAGGGTTGGCGTTTTGGCCGATTTAATGTCCTCTTTCATTTTTACAGAATATGAGGTACCGTTTACTTCTAAATCTATGGTGCTATCTTCATGCGAAAGGATTTTAACACTATAATTGTTTTCGTTTATTTTGAATGTGAAATTTTTCATTGTTATAAGTATTACTTAATATGCCCAGGTTATTTACAATCTGTTTTGGTGTGTGCCATAAATTTTTGAACTCCATGGCGAGTATAATTTTCGTGCCTGTTTGATAGTCAAGATGGCATTTTCCTGATCGTGCTGCTTATCAAGGTACATATGGATGGCGACCGAAATAGCCGCTGCAACTTCACCCGTAAACTGCCGTTTGTCAACTTTTGGCTGAACTGGGGCTGTTTTCTTGCTCCCAATTCGTTTCATGGCCTTATAAATGTCAAGTATGGCCGGCAGTGCGAACTTAAAGAACAAGGTTAAAATTATCAGGCCGCTGAAAACGATTATCAATCCCGTAATCAAAATAACATAGCCTTCACTTATGGGGTCGGTATATAATAGTATCTGTGACATTATAATGGGATATTTGAGTGTTTTTTTGGTGGATTTACTTCTTTTTTATTGGCAAGAAGCTCTAATGCCCTGATGATTCTGAATCGTGTATTTCTAGGTTCGATCACATCATCAATAAAACCATATTTTGCCGCAATGTATGGGTTGGCAAATTTGATATTATATTCATTTTCTTTTTCTTCTATGTAATGAAGTTTTTCTTCGGTATCTTCAATTTTATTGATGTTAGAACCTTCCAAAACCTCCACGGCCCCTTTAGCGCCCATAACCGCAATTTCTGCAGTTGGCCAAGCGTAATTCAAATCGCCCCGCAATTGCTTACAGCTCATAACATCATGCGCGCCTCCATACGATTTACGCAACGTAATGGTCACTTTAGGTACGGTAGCTTCGCCATAGGCAAATAGCAATTTTGCGCCGTGCAGAATAATGCCAGCATACTCTTGTCCGGTGCCCGGTAAAAACCCTGGAACATCAACCAAGGTTATAATTGGAATATTGAAAGCATCACAAAAGCGCACAAACCTTCCTGCTTTTCTAGAAGCCTCACAATCCAATACACCCGCATAATATTTAGGTTGATTGGCTACAATACCCACAGAACGGCCATTAAACCGAGCAAAACCAACTACAATGTTTTTTGCATAATCTCTATGGACTTCAGTAAACTCGCCGTTATCTGTAATGGTAGATATAACATCTAATATATCATAGGGTTGATTGGCGTTTTCTGGAATAATATCATTGAGAAAATCATCCAACCTATCGATTGGGTCACTAGATGAAATAATGGGCGCCTCTTCCAAATTATTGGAAGGCAAATAACTTAACAGTTTTCTAATAAGCAATAGGTTTTCTTCGTCATTATCTGCTAAAAAATGTGAGACACCAGATTTGGTGGAATGGATTTTTGCACCTCCCAATTGATCGGCACTAACCACTTCCCCCGTAACGGCCTGTACTACTTTGGGGCCCGTTACAAACATGTAACTGGTTTGGTCTGTCATAATGGTAAAATCTGTAAGCGCTGGTGAATACACCGCACCTCCAGCACAAGGCCCCATTATAGAAGAAATTTGCGGAATAACTCCTGATGCCATAATGTTTCTTTGAAAAATCTCGGCATAGCCAGCAAGCGAGCGAACCCCTTCTTGAATACGGGCGCCACCACTATCATTAAGTCCGATAACGGGAACACCGATTTTCATGGCCATATCCATGATTTTACAGATTTTTAAAGCATAGGTTTCAGAAAGCGAACCACCAAAAACCGTAAAATCTTGTGCGAACACGTAAACGATTCTTCCATCAATAGTACCATGGCCCGTTACAACACCGTCTGATAAATATATTTGTTTATCGAGCCCAAAAGATTTGGTCCTGTGGGTTACGAACATATCAAACTCCTCAAAACTATCATCATCCAGAAGAAGATCAATTCTTTCTCGAGCGGTTAGTTTTCCTTTAGCATGTTGGGAATCTATACGCTTTTCACCGCCTCCCAGTTTTGCTTTTACTCTTTTTTCAATGAGTTCATTAATTTTATCTTGATTAGACATAAGGCTATCTTTTTTACTTTATATTATTTTAAATACGGTTGCATTTTTGATTGACGGCTATCCTTTTGAACACAGCTCGGTTAACACGCCTTGGGTTGATTTTGGGTGAAGAAATCCAATACTTAAGCCTTCTGCGCCTTTTCTGGATACCTTATCGATAAGTGTTACACCGCGCGTTTCAGCTAACTCTAAGGCTTTAGTGGCATCATCAACTGCAAAAGCGATGTGGTGTATGCCTTGACCCTTTTTTGCGATAAATTTTCCAATGGCCCCTTCTGGCGATGTGCTTTCTAATAATTCAATTTTTGTAGTACCTACCAAAAAAAAGGCTGTTTTCACTTTTTGATCAACAACCTTTTCAACGGCATAGCATTTAAGACCTAAGACGTCTTCATAGTATTTAATGGAATCTTCCAAATTATCTACCGCTATACCGATATGCTCTATATGCGAAATATTCATAATTAAGATATTTTGATTTTTATATTGATTTTTTAAGATTTGCTTTTTGATAATATGACAAAATTAAAGGGGTATTCCTTTTTAAATTATGACCTATGTCATGTAATGGTAAATATTTATAAATCATTTTAAAATGGTTCAAAAGGATGTCGCTTAAAAACCGACCAACAATAAATATTATATTTGGCACATGCTTTTTAACTCTGCTTTATTTAAAATTTATAAAACACCTTTGCTAATAGCATGTTCCAGTTTGCTATTGTTCGCTTGGTTTGGATATGGCTTAGAGCGTACCGATTACACAAAGCTCATTTTTATATATAGCACCTTGTTTTTCCTGTTTTACAAGTTAATGCAAACCTACAGGCACAACATCCAGTTTTTAACTGTCATTGCCTTCTTGTTTAAAGCAGTTTTTATAATGGGCATTCCCAATTTGTCTCAAGATTTTTACCGTTTTATTTGGGATGGCCGTATGATTTTAGAAGGCTTTAACCCGTATTTATATACTGTTGAATCTTTTATAGCAAAAGGCGAATTTCCAGTAGCCCAATCTCAAGAGTTATATACCGGCATGGGCATGCTCAACGCCAGTCATTTTACCAATTATCCACCTTTAAACCAACTTTGTTTTGTAATTGCGGGATTATTTACAGGTAAAAGTATTTTAGGTTCTGCCATTGTGATGCGTTTACTTATTATTGCTGCAGATTTTGGAACGCTCTATTTCGGCAAAAAATTACTGGAAAGACTTAACATGCCTGTTTATCATATTTTTTGGTATGTTTTAAATCCGTTTATCATCATTGAACTTACCGGAAACCTTCATTTTGAAGGCATTATGATTTTCTTTTTGGTTTGGTGCCTGTATTTATTACAAATTGGGAAATGGCCATTTGCAGCGGTGGTTTTAGCATGTTCGGTCTCTATTAAATTGATTCCTTTAATCTTTTTACCGTTGTTTTTTCAATGGTTTGTAAAACGAAAAGGCATGGCGAATGGAACAAAGCCGTTTTTTCCAAATAATGAGATTGCTTTGTCGTTACGTCCTCACAATGACGTTAAAAAAGGAATGACAAAATTGATTGCTTTTTATGGGATTATTGGCATGACAACTTTGCTGTTTTTTGCACCTTTTTATACTTCTGAATTTATTGCAAACTATACGAAAACCGTTGGACTATGGTTTCACAAATTTGAATTTAATGCCAGTTTATACTATATAGCCCGAAGCATTGGGTATTTTTTAAAAGGCTGGAACCAGATTGCCATTATTGGAAAAATCACTCCTGTAGTTATGATTTTATTCATTTTGATTTTAAGCTTTTTCCGAAGGAATAAAACAACGGTTCAATTTATTACAGCCATGTTGTTGGTGTTATCCTTTTACTATTTTACAGCTACCACGGTGCATCCTTGGTATGTGGCAACGCTTTTGATTTTGTCGGTTTTTACCAAATATAAATTCCCGTTGGTTTGGAGTTTTGCCATAATATTAAGCTATTTGGCTTACTCAAATACAGACAATCAAGAAAACCTTTGGATTATTGGCTTGGAATATGTGGTTGTGTATGGTGTTTTTATTTGTGACGTTTTTATAGAAAAGGCTTCCCAAAAGGAAGCCTAAACTATTCACTTAAAAAAAATCATTTACAATTTTTCAAGTTTGGTAATGGTATTGACTTCTTCTTCATCTTCAAAACCATCGGCGTCTTTGGTCACAAGCACTTTTGTTTTGTATGTGATTTTAAAAGTTGCTTTAATAAATGCTTCAGATTCTAAATCGAATTCCTTTAAAACAGCATCATCCACTTTTTGAAAGGTTAATGTAAACGTTTCGCCATCGGCATGTTTTCCTATAAAATTATAGCCATACGATTCATGTCCATCATAAATAGCTATTACAGTCGATTCTTGGATATTAATAGCTGATTTAAAACTTGAAAGGGTAAAAAAGACCGTTGTAAAAACAATAAGTAATGATACAGATTTTGTTTTCATTTTGATAAAAATTAAAATTAAATTGAAATAACCTATCGGAAACACGTCTACCACAAGCCCGATTTGCTTAAAATGATTTCATCCTAAAACCACCAGTAGCCAAATTGTTATATATCTGTTTTGAGTTTGTATTTAGATTAGACAATTAACTTTGTAATAAATAAATCAATGACCTCAATAACAATTAGGATGATGATGATCCACTCCAATTTGCTACTTTCTTTATGATCCATAATATCTCTAAAAAGTTCCAGGTTTTCTTTAATGATATCTATTCTGTCATGTATCAATCGGTATCTGTCCTGTAAATCAAAAGTACGTTTCAAGTCTTGGTTAAGTTTATTGAGCTGCTCGTTCTCCCAAGTGATTTCGGGTGAATCGAAAATGTAAAGATTTTCAGAAATCTTGTTTTTTATATTTAAGACCCTGCCTATAAAACGTTTCAGTTTATTTCCAGAAATATCAAGTTGTCCTTTTTCCTCTAAATAAGACGTGTGTTTATTGGTTTCAAACAGCAACTCTTCTGTTATTTCTGAATATCGATCTAAAGCCACCGATTGCGATAGGTTGAGCATTACCAACCTAATCATTTCTTCATCTAAATCTGGAAGCACAATATTATCAAACTCAACCTTTAAGTTATTGGGCTTAACATTTACTACTATGGAATCAAATAGTTTTTCGGATAAATAATTTGTACTGAAAAGGTTTACTTTTTGTAAAACGTCTGTTATCGTTTCCTTGTCAAAATTGAAGAAACTTACCACACCATACTGAAACAAATATACAAAGGATGTTTCCGAAACCTTAAAATACAGTTCATCACTATCTTGAAACAACAACTGCCAAGGGAGTTCCTGTTTGCACGATTTTATGTTGACAGTATTTGCTACTTGATAAGCAACAACGGTGTACATTATTTACTAAATATGTCTTTAGGTTTCTTAAAGCTCTTAAATTCCAGCATGTAATCATTGGGGTCTTTTATGAAAAACGACAAATGCTCTCCGGTCTTATCCTTTAAAAAGGTTGCTTGGGCAACAAGCTCTAAATCTTTTTCATTGAGCTTGGCATATATTTTTCCCCAAGTGTCAATCCCAACAATAACCCCAAAATGGAATGATGGCAAAATTTTGCCTTCAAAAACATAATTTGGATTTGTGAAATTAAACTTGGCAGCTTTTATAAACGTTATTTGATGGCCAAATAAATTGACATCTACCCAGTTTTGGGTAGATCTTCCTAAAGAAGCCCCTATAATGTTTTGATAAAAGTTTTTTGTTTCTTTAACGCTTAAACACGGCAGCGACATGTGAAATGATGTTTCCATATACAACTATTAATTTGTTTGAAACTGAATTTAAGAACACAATGGCCACATCAAAGTTACTTTTAAATCACATATCCATTTTTGCTTTTAACAATAAAAGTTTGACCACTATTAAAGTACAAAAAATATTAAAATGTAAATGAAAATTTAACGCATATTAATCCTCATCATCTTCATCTTCAATAGCGATGTCTGGCTCTTGAATAGCATCTGGATCGTTATCGTCATAATCTTCATAATCATCCTCATCATAATTCTCCATGGTCACTTGAAGTTTGGTACTTACTTTTACCAAGTATTTAGTGTCCTCGGTTGTAACTTCCACACACTCTACCCATTCGTTATTGGCATTTTTAAAGGAAATAACATTGTCATCGTCATAACCATGTGGGTATTTATCAACCAATAATGCTAAAATTTCAGGTGTTAGTTTTTTGAAGTCAACTATAACACGCTTAAGGTTGTCGTTTTTCTTGTTCATAATTACATATCTAATAGGTAAGCAAATATTAATGGGGCAACAATGGTTGCGTCACTTTCTATAATGAATTTTGGGGTATTGATGTCCAATTTCCCCCAAGTGATCTTTTCATTTGGAACAGCTCCAGAATAGGATCCATAACTGGTTGTTGAATCGCTTATTTGACAAAAATAACTCCAAAACGGTGTGTCTGTGCGTTCCATATCTTGGTAGAGCATCGGCACGACGCAAATCGGAAAATCACCAGCAATACCACCACCAATTTGGAAAAAACCGATGCCTTTTTCAGAATTATCAGTATACCAATCTGCTAAAAAGGTCATGTATTCAATACCGGATTTCATGGTGCTAGCTTTCAATTCGCCTTTTAGCACATAGCTTGCAAAAATATTCCCCATGGTACTATCTTCCCAACCTGGAACAATAATAGGTAAATTCTTTTCGGCAGCGGCATACATCCATGAATCTTTTAAATCGATTTCATAATATTGTTCCAACACGCCAGACAATAACATTTTGTACATATATTCATGTGGCAAATAACGCTCGCCTTTATCGTCTGCTTCTTTCCATGTTTTATGAATATGCTTTTGCAATCGCCTGAAAGCTTCATGTTCGGGAATACAAGTATCCGTAACACGGTTTAAGCCTTTTTCCAATAAATCCCACTCTTCTTGAGGTGTTAAATCACGATAATTTGGCACACGTTTGTAATGCGAATGTGCTACCAAATTCATAATATCCTCTTCCAAATTGGCACCAGTACAAGAAATAATCTGCACTTTATCTTGACGGATCATTTCTGCAAAACTTTTACCTAATTCAGCAGTACTCATGGCACCCGCTAAGGAAACGAGCATTTTTGCACCAGAATTTAGCTGCGCCTCGTAACCTTTTGCGGCATCTACCAAAGCAGCGGCATTGAAATGCAAATAATGTTTTTCTATAAATTGTGAAATAGGACCTTTAGTACTCATCGTCTTCGTTAAATTTTGTGTTGTTTCCTGTTTTTGAACTCTCGTAAGAGTTATCATATTCATCTTCTACATCCTCACCCAAAAACTTATAGCTCAACATTTTATAGTATAATTTAGCCGCTAAAAAATCTGATGATTTATCGTTCTTATTTGGACAAAGCTCCATAATATCAAAACCTACCACATTTTTTTCTTCAAATACTTGTTTTAAAAAATCCAAAGTTTCGTACCAAAACAACCCGCCTGGCTGTGGTGTGCTAGTGCTTGGCATGATAGACGGATCCAAAACATCCAAATCGAAGGTAATGAAAACATTATCTGTCATCTGATCAATGGCAGAATCTCTCCAAGTATCATCAACGGCCATTTCATGCGCGAAATACGTTTTGTCTTCATCCATAACCGTTTTCTCCTTAACATCCATGGAGCGGATGCCCACTTGAATCAGATTGGTGGTTTGGCTGGCTTCATAAACCGCACAAGCATGGTTGTATTTTGAGCCTTCGTAGCTTTTACGCAAATTGGCGTGGGCATCAATATGCAGCACGGTCAAACTTGGAAACATTTCATTAAACGCACGGATGGTGCCGATAGATATGGAATGTTCTCCCCCAAAAACGGTCACGAACTTATTCTTTTTGATGTATTTTTTTGTAGCTTGATGTACGGCATCCACCATAGCTTCCGGCGATGCGTTTTCTGTAACGGCGTCTGCTAAATACACCCCTTGTTGGTAAACTTCGGTTCCTGTTTCAATATCATAAAGTTCCATGTTTTCAGAAGCGTTTAAAAAAGCCTCTGGGCCTTTGTCTGCGCCTTTTTGCCATGTACTTGTGCCATCATAAGGCACAGGGATTAAAACGATTTTTGCACTTTCCAGTTTTGCAAATTCTTCTGGAATTCCAGCATAGGTACTAGTTTTCATTTGTTGATATCTTATTGTTTAATTATCAAATGTGATTTATTCTCTATATTAATGACCATTTGGGTTCATATCATAGCCTAAAATCTTAAGCAAGTCTTCACTTTTTTGTTGCTCACTGAATAATTTTGTTGTGATGTTTCCATCGTCATCTTTGTCAATTAAAATATGCTTTGGCGACGGAATCAAACAGTGCTGCAAACCTCCAAACCCTCCTATGGTTTCTTGGTAGGCCCCAATATTAAAAAACCCAATATACAATGGCTTTTCTTTATTGTACTTAGGCAAATAAATAGCATTCATGTGTTGCTCACTATTGTAATAATCATCACTATCGCAGGTCAATCCGCCCAACAGAACACGCTCATAACTATCATGCCAACGGTTTACTGGCAACATCACAAACCGCTTGTTGATGGCCCAAGTATCTGGTAAAGTGGTAATGAATGATGAGTTGATCATGTTCCATTTTTCACGGTCATTTTGTTGTTTTTGATACAAAACTTCGTAAATAGCCCCACCGCTTTCGCCTACTGTAAAACTGCCAAATTCTGTAAAAATATTGGGCACTTTTACGTCTTCTTCTTCGCAGGCCAATTTTATTTGGTTTATGATTTCATCTACCATATACGCATAATCAAAATCAAAAGCCAAGGAATTTTTTATTGGAAATCCGCCACCAATATTCAAACTATCCAATGACGGACAAATCTTTTTTAAAGCGATGTAAACTTTTAAACATTTTGACAATTCGTTCCAATAGTAAGCATTGTCCCGAATACCCGTATTTATAAAAAAGTGAAGCATTTTCAACTTTACTTTTTTATTGTTCTGAATTTGATTTTTGTAAAAAGGCACAATGTTTTTGTAACCAATACCTAAACGCGAGGTATAAAACTCAAATTTAGGTTCTTCTTCTGAAGCTATACGTATGCCTACATTGAATTTCCCTTCTATTTCTTGTGATAATAATTCTATTTCTTCATAATTATCAATAATGGGAATGCAATTTTTATGGCCGCCATTAATCAATCGGGCAATATTTGTCACGTACTGCGCACGTTTAAAACCATTACTGATCACATAGGTATCATCATTGATTTTGCCTTCTTTTTTAAGGTTTTCAACAATATCAATATCAAAAGCTGATGAGGTTTCAATATGAATATCGTTTTTCAACGCTTCATTTAAAACGTGCTTGAAATGGGAACTTTTGGTACAGTAGCAATAATTGTATTTCCCTTTATATTTATTGTTTTTTATGGCCGCTGCAAACCAACCTTTTGCCCTGTTGATGTTATTGGAAATTTGGGGCAAGTAACTAAACTTTAATGGTGCACCATATTGTTCCACCAACTGCATCAAATCAATATCATGAAATTGCAAGGTTTTGTCTTCTAGTTTAAATTCTTCTTGTGGAAAATCAAACGTTTGACTTATTAAATCTATATATTTCGTATTCATTATTTTTTAAAAATATGTAAAATTATTCAAATAGGAAAATTAGGAAACCAATGTTTCAAAAGATAATAATAAAGGTATCAAACTTGGATTTGACTATGGGTAGTAGGCACAAAACCATATATATGCTGGCTTGCCGCAATGGTTTGAGCAGAAGTTTGCTCTAAAATCCGGTTGCTCTTTCTAAAAGCAGCTTTTGAAAACAACTTCCCAATTTTCAAAAACCCAAACATAAAAATACGTTTCAATTGTTCAGCTATATATGCTACAAATGAAATATAAAATTTTGAATTACAAGTTTTTTTTGAGTTTTTTTTTGAGTTTTTTTTGAGTGACATTTTTTTAAGTTTAACTGGGCAAAAACCACTCATAACAAAGGATTTTAGCTATAATTTACTCATAATAAATAAGGATGAAAAATCAAAAACCAGGCATCCTGAACCCTAAAGATTCAAAAAAAGAGCGCTTTATTTCTTAAAATACTTTTATACTTTTACCAAATGACAATTACCGATACCCACACGCATTTATACAGCGAAGCTTTTGACGAGGACAGAAACCAAATGATAGACCGTGCCATGGAACAGGGTGTTTCTAGATTTTTCATTCCCGCCATTGATTCTACTTACACCAACGCCATGCTTCAATTGGAAAACGATTACCCTGACAATATTTTTTTAATGACGGGCTTGCACCCAACACATGTAAAGGACAATTACAAAGAAGAATTAAACCATGTTGAAACCCTGCTCGCTAAGCGAAAATTTTATGCCGTTGGCGAAATTGGCATTGATTTGTATTGGGACACCTCAACTTTAGAAATTCAGAAAAAAGCATTCAAGCACCAAATACAATTGGCAAAACACTATAAATTACCGATCGTGATCCATTGCAGGGAAGCCTTTGATGCCATTTTTGAGGTTCTGGAGACTGAAAAAGACGATGATCTGTTCGGGATTTTTCATTGCTTTACAGGCACCTTGGAACAAGCGCATCAAGCCCTGTCTTTCAATATGAAATTAGGCATTGGCGGTGTGGCCACCTTCAAAAACGGAAAAATAGATCAGTTTTTAAATCAAATTGATTTAAAACATATTGTATTAGAAACAGATGCGCCTTATTTAGCACCTGTACCATACAGAGGAAAACGCAACGAAAGTTTATACATATTAAAGGTATTGGAAAAGCTGTCCTATATATATGATATATCTGCTGAAAAAATTGCAGAAATAACCACGGAAAATTCAAAAGCTGTTTTTGGGATTTAAGGGAACAAAACGTCCTCACGCAAAGGCGTAGAGACGCAAAGTATTTTTAAATTTCACACTATTGCGTCTTGTCGACTTTACAAAATGAACATTACCTAAAAACAGCCCGAAATCATAAATCGAAATGGCAAAACCTAATATATTGCTTATTTACACCGGTGGCACCATTGGTATGGTTAAAGAACCAAAAACCGGTGCGCTACATGCTTTTAATTTTAAAACTCTTTTGGAACATATTCCAGAATTGGAATTAATAAATTGTCATATAGACACCATATCTTTTAAGCTGCCGATAGACTCAAGCAATATGAATCCTGAATATTGGGTTCAAATGGCTGAAATAATAGAATCGAATTACGATATGTTTGATGGTTTTGTGGTATTGCACGGTAGCGACACCATGAGCTACACCACATCGGCCTTAAGCTTTATGTTGGAAAACCTGGCAAAACCAGTGATTTTTACAGGCTCCCAATTACCCATTGGCGATTTGCGCACCGATGCCAAAGAAAACTTGATGACCGCCGTTCAAATAGCATCTTTACAAACGGAAGGCAACCCCACCATTCAAGAAGTATGTTTATATTTTGAATATAAATTATACCGAGGCAACAGAACGACAAAAATCAATTCCGAACATTTCCAAGCATTCACATCGGCAAACTACCCTGATTTAGCGGAATCTGGTGTACGCTTAAAAATCAATTACGGCCATCTTTGGAAACCCCAATCAAATAAACTATTTCAAGTACATAAAAAAATGGACGTCCATGTGGGTATTGTTAAACTATTTCCTGGAATCTCAAAACTGTTTTTGGAAAGTGTCCTTAATACACCTTATATAAAAGGTGTGGTTATAGAAACTTACGGCGCAGGAAATAGCACAACCGAAATTTGGTTCACAGAACTATTAAAAAACGCCATAAAAAATGGGATATATGTCGTCAATGTAACACAATGTACTGGCGGAAGTGTGTACATGGGCGACTATGAAACCAGCGAACATTTAAAAAATATGGGAGTTATATCAGGAAAAGACCTTACTACAGAAGCTGCCATTACCAAATTGATGTTTCTCTTGGGCAAAAATATTGATAGTAACTTGTTCAGAACCACCTATGAAACATCTTTATGCGGGGAAATGAATTAAAATTAACGGATAAAATTTTAGCTTTCGGAGTTTTTTTTGTTATTTCATCCCCTAAATCAGTACAATTAAAAATAGAGAGAGGTGGCCGAGTGGTCGAAGGCGCACGCCTGGAAAGTGTGTATACCTCAAAAGGGTATCGAGGGTTCGAATCCCTTCCTCTCTGCTTAATTTTTATTTTTTTATTGTATTTTTTTTATATCTTTAACACTTTAACTAATAAAATTAAGATCTAGAACATGAAAAGATTATTTTCTATCCTTGCCATTTCAGGAATGATGGCATTCGGAACAGCAAATGCAACTAGCGCAACTTCAACCACTGCTACTACTGTTGCAACCATTACTCAAGGAGAACCAGAAGAAGCAGCAGCACCTGTCGAAAGCCTTGGATTTCATCAAGAATTAAAAAAGCGATTTATTGAAGGTGGCCCAGAATTTATGGGGATTGTGTTATTATGTTTAATTCTGGGATTAGCCATTGCTATTGAGAGAATTATCTTTTTAAACCTATCTTCAACAAACACTAAAAAATTAACCCAAGACGTAGAAGATGCTTTGGCTTCTGGTGGTGTAGAAGCTGCAAAAGAAGTTTGCAGAAACACCAAAGGGCCTGTTGCCTCTATATTCTACCAAGGATTGGACAGAACAGACGAAGGCATTGAAGCTGCTGAAAAGGCGGTTGTAGCTTACGGAGGTGTTCAAATGGGTCAATTAGAGAAAAATGTATCTTGGATTTCATTGTTTATCGCCTTGGCACCGATGTTAGGTTTCATGGGAACGGTAATTGGTATGATTCAAGCATTTGATAAAATTGAAGCTGCCGGAGATATGCAACCATCTCTTGTTGCTGGTGGTATTAAAGTAGCACTTTTAACAACAGTATTCGGTCTTGTTGTTGCCATTATCCTTCAAATTTTTTACAATTACATTATTGCTAAAATTGATAGCATTGTTAACGATATGGAAGATGCTTCTATCACGTTAATGGACTTATTGATCAGACAAAAAAAGTAATAATTTAAACTAAAAAATATTATGTATAAAATCATAAAATATTTAGCTTACGCTTTAGGAATCATTGGTGCTGTTTTCGCACTTATGATTATGGCGGGAGATGAAAGTACCGCAGATAGCATGGGTAACAATGTACTATATGTTACATACGTTGTGTTAGCCTTAGCCATACTGCTCGTACTGATATATGTGGTAAAAGGCTTGTTTTCGGGCGATATTAAAAAAACATTGATAACCGTTGGTATTTTTGCAGCAATCATCGTTATTTCTTTTGCTATATCATCAGGAACCGATTTAGATTTAACACCTTTTACTTCAAAAGGAGCAGATGTAACGGAGTCAACTTCCAAGTATGTTGGGGCTGGTTTATATACATTCTATATCCTAGCGGTACTAGCAATTGGATCTATGTTATTAGCAGGCGTTAAAAAAATATTAAATAGATAATTATGGCAAAAAGAGCAGCACCAGAAGTTAATGCAGGCTCCATGGCCGATATTGCCTTCTTATTATTGATATTTTTCTTAGTAACAACAACCATTGAAACAGATTCGGGAATTAACCGTAAACTGCCTCCTATGGAGGAGTCTGATGAAGATGTTATTATTAAAGAAAAAAACATTTTTACCGTACTCATTAATAAACATGACCAATTATTGGTTGAAGATGAAGTCATGGAACTTAAAGATTTAAGAGCTGCAGCTATTGAATTTTTAGATAATGGTGGCGATGGATCTTGTAAATATTGTAATGGTAAAAAAGACCCAAAATCTTCTGATAATCCAGATAAAGCCATTATTTCATTAGCCAATGATAGGGAAACCACTTATGAGGCGTACATTTCAGTACAAAATGAATTGGTAGCAGCGTATAATGTATTAAGAGACAAAAGATCTCAGTCATTATACAACAAACCTTTCACTGAAATGGAAGCTAATTATAATGATGTTAATTGGCCTGGTAATAAAGACAAGCTGAAAGAAAGGATTGAACAAATCAAAGTGGAATATCCTCAAAAGCTATCGGAAGTACAAAAATAACTTAAGTTAAAAAGAATAGTATGTCTAAATTTAAAAAGAAAAAGGGAGGCGAAATGCCAGCCGTAAATACTGCATCTTTACCAGATATTGTATTTATGCTGTTATTCTTTTTCATGGTAGCCACCGTTATGCGGCAAAACACCTTGATGATTGAGAATAATTTGCCGTTTGCCGATCAGGTTGAAAAACTAGATAAAAAAGATTTAGTGATGTACATTTACGCAGGAAAACCAAGTGCAAATTACAAACAGTTTGGAACTGAAGCTAGAATACAGCTTAATGACAAGTTTGCTGGAGTAAATGAAATTGCTGCCTTTATAGCAGCAGAACGCGCTTCCAAACGTGAAGAATTGATACCATTTTTAACGACCGCTTTAAAAGTGGACAGCAAAGCGAATATGGGATTGATAGGCGATATTAAACAAGAATTGCGTAAGGTAAATGCACTAAAAATTAATTACACCACCAAAAAAGGTAAAGTAACTAATTAAACTTCTTAATTTTATATAAGAAAGACGTTTTGAAATATCAAAACGTCTTTTTTATACCCTATTTATAATATAATTTATACTTTTATAGTTATACGCTTTGAATGAAAAACCGAACTTTTGCTTTTTTATTAATTATATGTTCGCAATGGGCTTTCTCACAGGATGCTGCGGTTAAGGCTATTGATTCTTTATATAAAGAAGATCAGTTTTATGCTGGTGTTACCTATAATTTATTAGGGAATAAGCCATCGGGAATAAAACAAAGAGGGTTTTCCACGGGCTTTTATTTAGGCTTTATAAAGGATATGCCGCTAAACAAAAATAGAAATATTGCCATTGGTATGGGCATTGGCTATGCAACAAATTCATTAAATCAAAACATGCTGATTGATAAAGGTCCATCAGGAAATTTTGTTTATACTATTTTAGATGATACTTCTGGAAACTATACGAAAAACAAATTCTCGACTAACCTTCTTGAGTTTCCCATAGAGTTTAGGTGGCGCACTTCAACAGCAACCAATTATGATTTTTGGCGTATTTATACAGGTTTTAAATTGGGTTATCTATTTGCCCATTCTGCAAAATTTAAAGGCGATTTAGGTGATTATAAATATACCAACATTAAAGACTTCAATAATCTTCAATACGGCCTTACCTTAAGTGCCGGATACAGCACTTGGAATTTTCACATCTATTATGGCCTAAATAGCATCTTTAACAATGATGCCACATTAAACGGACAAACTATAGATATGAATGAATTAAAAATTGGGTTGCTATTTTATATTTTGTAGCACCTATATAATGCCCTCTTCACAACCAATAACTCACAAGCAACAATTGTGGCATAAAACCAATAAATAGTCCCATAATAAGCTCAATATAAGAATGAGCATTTAAATGCAATCTGGATGTTGCTATGGCTCCAATGAGTATCACCATAAGTGCCAATGTTTCATTGATATTTATACTGAAATGAATACTTAAAGCTATAAAAAACATAAGCAACCCTGAAACAGCTATCATATGGATACTGGCTTTAAACTTGAAAACTGCCAATATCAAGCAACTTAGTGTAGATATTAATATCCCCAAGAAAAAAAAGTATAATTCTATAACTTGATTAGAAGATAATATACGTTGAATTACCAAAAAAATTACGATACAATTGAGCATTAAGGGCAAAATACGCTCTTTTGTAGTTTCAAGATGTATTGATTTTACCCACCCCAAAGTTTTTAAAAGAAAATAAAGCAGAATCGGTAGCGCAATAGTAAGTATAAAAATAGAAAACAATTTTGCATAAATGATTTCTCTAGGAATGTATTTGGGAGATTTATAAAAGTAAAAAACAACCCCAAAAAAAGGCATTAATAAAGGATGGAAAATAAACGATATACTTTTTAAGATATGATTCATTATATCTTTTTTCTTAACCGCGCTACGGGAATATCCAACTGTTCCCTATACTTGGCAACCGTTCGCCTAGCAATGGGATAACCTTTGTCTTTTAAAATGGCTGCTAAAGCATCATCTGTTAGCGGTTTCCTTTTTTCTTCCTCTTCAATAACGGTTTCTAAGATTTTTTTGATTTCACGTGTTGAAACATCTTCGCCTTGGTCATTTTTCATGGATTCAGAGAAAAATTCCTTTATCAATTTAGTGCCATAAGGCGTGTCTACATATTTGCTGTTTGCCACTCTGGAAACGGTAGATACGTCCATATTTATTTCATCAGCAACATCTTTAAGAATCATGGGTTTTAGCTTACGCTCATCGCCCGTTAAAAAATATTCTTGTTGATATTCCATAATGGCACTCATGGTCACAAACAAGGTTTGCTGGCGTTGCTTTATGGCCTCAATAAACCACTTGGCAGCATCGAGCTTTTGTTTGATAAACATCACCGCATCTTTTTGTGAATTGGATTTTTCTTTAGATTCCTTATAACCTTTCAACATGTTGTTGTACTCTCTGGATACGTGCAATTCTGGCGCATTTCTTCCATTTAGGGTCAATTCCAATTCGCCATCTACGATTCTAATGGCAAAATCTGGCACTACATGCTCTACGCTTCTATTATTACCAGAATATGAACCACCAGGTTTGGGGTTGAGATGTTCAATCTCAGAAATAGCATCTTTTAGCTGAAGCTCAGTAATATCAAACTTCTGCATTAATTTTTTGTAATGCTTTTTGGTAAATTGTTCAAAAGCATTGTCAATGATATCCAATGCCAACTCCACATCGGCATTTTTTTCCCTGCGATGCAACTGAATACTTAAACATTCCTGCAAATTTCTGGCACCAACACCTGCTGGATCTAATTGGTGTACAAGGCGCAAAACGGCTTCAATTTTATCTTCTGTAGTATAAACGTTTTGGGTAAATGCCAAATCATCCATAATATCTGTTAAAGACCTACGGATATAGCCACTTTCATCTACACTTCCCACTAAAAATTCAGCAATTTCACGGGATTCATCATCTAACCGATACGTGTTCAACTGACCTATTAAATGCTGTGTAAACGACGTACCAGCAGCGTATGGCATGGTTTTTTCTTCATCATCGCTACTGTAATTGTTGGCTTGTGTGCGGTAATCTGGTATTTCATCATCACTCAAATATTCATCTACATTAATATCCTCTGTATTGATGCTGTCATTATCATCATATTCATCTTTAGAATTATCTAAATCTGAATCATAATCATTCTCAAGTTCTTCTTTCCCACTCTCAAGTGCAGGGTTCTCCTCTAGTTCTTGTTTTAAACGTTGCTCAAATGCCTGCGTAGGCAACTGTATCAATTTCATTAATTGAATTTGCTGTGGCGATAGCTTTTGTGATAATTTGAATTGTAACTGTTGTTTGAGCATAGTATTTGGGTAATAATCAAAGATAGGAAAATGGCACTCGATTTATAAAGTGATAAATATAAACTGTTTTGTTAACATATTAAAAATTGATATCAGCTAAAAATATTAAGCCACAAATTCACTAATACTTTAAAAATCTTTAGATTTTTCTATTCGTGAAATCATTATTGGACAATCATTTCACGAATTTAAAATGAGTTAAACTTACTTATTCGGGTAGATTTGTGAAATTCGTGGACAAATAAGGTTTTTCGTTTTAATTAATTTTCTGACTAAAATTCTGCATTTTGCGGTGTTCTTGGAAACGGAATCACATCCCTGATATTGCCCATTCCTGTAACGAACATAACCAAACGCTCAAATCCTAAGCCAAAGCCAGAATGCACAGCGGTACCATATTTTCTTAAATCCAGATACCACCACAATTCTTTTTCATCTATATGCAAGGCTGCCATTTTCTGTTTAAGTACGTCTAAGCGCTCTTCGCGCTGCGACCCCCCAACCATTTCGCCAATGCCCGGAAAAAGGATATCCATGGCCCTAACCGTTTTACCGTCGTCGTTCAAGCGCATATAAAAGGCTTTAATGTTTGCTGGATAATCAAATAAAATCACGGGGCATTTAAAATGTTTTTCAACCAGAAAACGCTCGTGTTCACTTTGTAAATCGGTGCCCCATTCGTTAATTGGATATTTGAATTTTTTCTTTTTGTTGGGTTTGCTATTTCTCAATATATCAATAGCCTCGGTATAACTGACGCGCTTAAAATTATTTTCAATAACGAAATTTAATTTTTCAATTAAGCGCATATCGCTGCGTTCTGCTTCTGGTTTGGTTTTATCTTCATCTACCAATCGGTTTTCCAAAAACTCTAGATCATCCCGGTTGTTCTTAAGGATGTTGCTCAATATCGTTTTCATAAAATCTTCAGCCAAATCCATATTACCAGCCAAATCCATAAAAGCGACTTCGGGCTCTATCATCCAAAATTCTGAAAGATGACGGGATGTATTGGAGTTTTCAGCCCTAAACGTGGGGCCAAAGGTATAAACTTTACCCAATGACATGGCATAGGTTTCTGCTTCCAACTGCCCGGAAACGGTGAGATTGGTTTCTTTACCAAAAAAATCTTTGGAATAATCAACGGTACCGTTTTCATGTATTGGAGGGTTTTTGTAGTCCAGTTTACTGACTTTAAACATTTCGCCAGCACCCTCGGCATCACTACCCGTAATAATGGGCGTATGCATGTAACAAAACCCTTTGTCATTGAAATATTTGTGAATGGCAAATGACAATGCCGAACGCAAACGCATCACAGCGCTAAAGGTATTGGTACGCGTTCTTAAATGGGCGTTCTCACGCAAAAATTCAAACGAATGTTTTTTAGGTTGAATAGGATAGGTTTCTGGGTCTGAATCGCCCAAAATCTCTATGGATTTTACATGAATCTCAACGCTTTGCCCTTTCCCTTGGCTTTCTACCATATCACCTTTTATATGGACCGCAGCACCAGTTGTGATCCGTTTTAAAGTGGCTTCATTGGTGTTTTCAAAATCTACCACACATTGGATATTGTGAAGTGTAGAGCCATCATTTAATGCAATGAATCGGTTGGCCCTAAAAGTCCGCACCCATCCTTTTATATCTACTTCTGAAAATGTATTGCTTTTTGATAATAATTCTGAAACCGTGTATGATGTCATATACTCTATATTTAAAGTGTAAATATAAAGTTTTCAAACATCAATAATGAAAGCTAATGAAAAGGAATCTTATAATTTTTTCACAATATTTTAATAAACAGAACAATTTTAAACCTGTATAAAGACTCTGATGAAACTGATAGTTCCAATAACAAAAAATCCCCTTCAGGGGATTCTTTATATCATTTATAATAGGTTCAATATGTTACTGTATCAGCTTTTTAAAATACGCTTTATTGCCAAACCGTGTTCTGTTTGTATTTTTAATACATAAATACCAACATGAAGCGTTTCTATATTTATAGGAGTTTGCGAGTCTTCTAATTTTTGTTTTAAAATTAAACGACCATTTATGTCAAACAAACTTACATCTGCTTTGGTTTGGTTTTTAAGTTCAATATTTAAAATATCGTTTACAGGATTTGGGTAAACATTTGCATCAGCTAGATTAAATTCTTCAACGCCTAAAGGATCATCAGAATAGTGGTATGTGGAACGAAAAGCAAGTTCCCACCCTGAATTGTAATCGTATTCTTTACTTGTTAACACTTTATTATAATGCGGAAAATCTTCTAGTTGAAGATCATAGAAAAAAGAATTGATATTAAAAGGATGGTAATAGCTTGAAATTACTTCGCCCATATCATAAGTATATTCTGTTCTATCTTCAAATTCCAAAGGATCACCATTGGTAATAGATGAAGAATAGGTTTCAGTTAACCTATTACCATTAGTATCCAAAGTATAGCTATATTTATCTTGATTTTGGAGACCAGATCCAGCATCTTCTTGATGAATCTGCTCTTCAATTTTACCTGCTCCATTTCTTGTAAAAGTATTCATATCCGTTAGGCTCCATGAACCAGTATCATACTCTTCTGTGGTATAGCTACTAAGTTTCCCAGCATTAAAACTAAAAGTGCCCCTGGTACTATCTACCCAACCTGAACCGTCCCATTCATATCCGTCAAAAGTATCAAGCATATTCGCTACATAATTTAAATCTGTCCTGTCTTCAGGCACCCATGTTACATTCCAGTTATAATAAGTCTGTTTTGTAATCATGCCATTGGTATATTCTATGGTTGCTTTATATTGGTTTTCCCATTGGCTAGTCGAAACGTTCCACGTTGTAATGATGTTGTCTGTCAAATTTCCATTTGCATCGTAATTATATTCGTCTCTATAATTGTCTTTTTCCCAACTAGAACCATTCCAGCTAAAATATTCAATCATTTTTAATTCACCCGTTGGATAATAGGTGTATTCTTCTTTTGCAATCAAAGTGTAAGAATCGGAAAAGGAATCATAGGATTCGGTAGTTTTGTAATCTAAGGATTCTTGCCCATAGGTAATGGTTAAGCTTAAAAAAGCGAAAGTCAAGAGGAGTAGTTTTTTTTTCATAATGGATATCTTAATTAGTTAATGATTTTTTACAGGAAGTAATAATACTCTAAAATGATATGAGCATAATGAAATTACAAAAAAAAGTTGTAAACAACTGAAAAAGAAGTCAAAAGATAGGAATAGACTATAAAATAAAGTTTAATCAAATAAGTGCCTTACTAATTTTTAATATTTCTCACACTATCGATCATCATCTTCCTCTGGTATAATATTAATGGCAGGTTCTTTCAGCACTTGTTTGTTTGCAATACTTCGCTCTAAAGACAGCAACAAAGATGGTAACAGCAACAAGTTTGATAACATGGCAAACAACAAGGTAATGGACACCAAAGCGCCCAATGCCACCGTACCGCCAAAACTAGAGATGATAAACACCGAAAAACCAAAGAACAACACAATAGAGGTGTAAAACATACTCACGCCAGTTTCACGCAAAGCACCGTAAACCGACACTTTTATTTTCCAATTGTTGGCCTGTAACTCTTGTCTGTATTTTGCTAAAAAGTGAATGGTATCATCAACAGAAATACCAAAGGCAATACTAAACACCAAGATTGTAGAAGGTTTTATAGGAACACCCAAATACCCCATCAACCCTGCGGTAACCAATAGCGGTAATAGGTTGGGAATTAATGAAATAACTATCATTCTGGCCGACCTGAACATATAAGCCATAAAACCCGAAATTAATAAAATGGCCAACGATAATGAAATGGCTAAATTTTTAACCAAATATTTAGTCCCCTTTTGGAATACCAAAGCTTTCCCGGTCATGGTCACATTATATTGCTCTTTTGGAAAAACCTTATCTATTTTTGTTTGAAGATTTTCTTCAATACGCTCCATTTTATCGGTACCAATATCTTTCATAAACGTGGTAATACGTGCGTACTGACCAGTACTATCTACAAAATTTTTAAGCAAATCGGTACTGGAAGACGAATTTTTTGCATACGATAAAATAAAACTATTTTCCTGCGAGGTAGGCAATTGATAAAATTTAGGATTGCCATTGTAATAAGCCTGTTTGGAATATTTTACCAACCCCACCACAGATACTGGTTTTGATAGTTCTGGCGTTTCAATGATCAACTCTTCAAGTTCATCCATACGTTTAAGCGTTGACAATTTCATGACGCCTTTTTTACGTTTGGTATCTACCACGATTTCCAAAGGCATCACACCGTTAAATTCTTTTTCAAAAAACCGTATGTCTTCAAAAAACTCTGCTTTTTTGGGCATATCCTCTATCAAACTGCCCGATATTTTTATTTGGTAAATACCAATGATGCTCATGGCCAATAAGCCTACAGAAATAGCATAAATAGTGATATGCTTTTTCTTTACCATAAATTCCGTCCAATTTACAAAACTACCAATCCAACGCTTATTCAAATGCTCTAAATGGCGGTCCTTAGGATATGGCAAAAAAGTATAAACAATAGGGATGATGAGCACGCACAAAATAAAAATGGCCAAAATACTCAACGATGCCACAATACCAAACTCTTTTAAAAGTTTACTTTCAGTAAAAATGAACGTAGCAAAACCAGATGCCGTAGTCACATTGGTCATTAAGGTGGCATTACCAATTTTAGTGATAACACGTTGCAATGATTTTACTTTATTGCCGTGCAGTTTAACCTCGTGCTGGTATTTATTGATGAGGAAAATACAATTTGGGATACCGATGACAATAATCAAAGGCGGAATCAAAGCCGTTAAAACCGTGATTTCATAGTTCAACAAACCAAGAATACCCAGCGTCCACATCACACCAATACACACCACAATAAGCGAAATAAAAGTAGCTCTAAAAGACCTGAAAAAGAAAAAGAAAATAATGGAAGTTACCAATAAAGCCGCCAAAACAAACCAGTTGATTTCGCCCACTATTATTTGGGCATTAAGCGTTCTGATATAAGGCATGCCAGATATTCTAACGTCCAAATTGGTATCCTTTTCAAAAGCTTCAATTTTTGGTATTAAAACATCTACTATAAAATCTTTTCTAGCGGCCGTGTTCACAATGCTTTTATCCATATAAATGGCAGTACGCACCGTTTTTGTTTTCTTATTGAACAAAAAATTATCGTAGAAAGGATATTGATTGAAAAGCTCATCTTCAAGCGTTTCAATTTGCGCTACGGAAGCAACGGAATCTTTAATGAACGGTTTTAAAACAAACTTTTCATGAACTGTATCTTTAACCAACTTTTGAAGGTCTTTAATAGATATAACCGTTTCAACGGCATCATAGCCTTTGAATTGGTCTGAAAGCTTGTTCCAAGCGTTTAATTTTTCAGTTGTAAATAATGTGCTGTCCTTTACTCCAAGCACAATAAGATTACCTTCCTCTCCAAAAGTTTTTAAAAAATCTTTATAAACAAGATTTACCTCATGGTCGTCCGGTAAAAGATTAGCTTCAGTATAAGAAAAGCGCATGTTTTTCCATTGAAGACTAAAAAAAATGGTAATCAGGACAATGCCAACTAAAATTATTATTTTATTACGCAAAATCAATCTTGCAATAATATCCCAAAAGTCTTTCGTGAAAAGTTTTAACATGCTGAATTATAAAGAAGCGCAAAGGTAGAAAAAAGGACTATATTACCTCATAATGAGACGTTAAATGTAAACTTAAAAGCTATATTATCGCTAATACTTGGCAAATGATAGGCGCCATAACGGTACGTAAAGCTCAAGCCAAAACCAAAGAGCAGTTTATTGATTTCAAAACCAGATTCTGTATATCCTTTTTTTAACGAGCCAAACGTTACGTTTTGATGCTTTTCTGGATGCTTCATATCGCCAATAGCGTAGCGCGTTATCAATACCAATTGTGGTTTATAGCGTTGTGTTATATGGAAAGGTTTTAAAAAATGCTTGAATTGAAGTGTGGCAAACTTATCAGAAAAAAATTCATTGAAAAACATGGTCTCAAAACTGTTTAAACCTGCAACCGAAAAACGTTGCAAAATCTTTTCTTTAGTAATATTATTGGGATAAGCGTGGTATAGATGCGTTAAAGGGGTATGGCCTTCAGCAATACCAGAAACCAGAATAATTTCAGAAAGACGGTCGTTTTTAGCTCCAATTTGATAAATGGTCCTAAAATCCCATTTAGAAAAACCAAAATCACTACTAAAAACATCTTTGAAACTTTTTGTGTACTGCAACGTAAATTGCGGATACGCTTGTTCTGCTGTTTCAGAGAATTGAGCCTTGCTAAACGGGCTCCATTGCATGGCTATTTTAGCGGTACTTAAATCAAATTTATGTATCACTTGATTATCCAAAACATAGCCATAAGGATACGTAGGGTCTATTTTGCTAATTGAAAGTTCTGTTTCTGAAATCAACTTTGGGGATAGTTGATGTTCTAAAGCAATGGTTTTTGTAATGTGTTTATGGAACAAATCGATATTCAACAACCGAGGCTCAAAAAATTGAAAAGAGCGGCCGTCTGTTAAAAAATTGGTGCTTCCTGTTTCTTGTAAATCATCGGTGTATGAAGCGCTTAACCATGTATTTGTTTTTTCGGCCAACCTAACCCCGCCTCCTATGCTGTATTTAAAACGGTGGTCCCTAAACCCATAAACCGTATAGCCATTGATGCGGTATCTTTCTGAAAACGCCCCATTGGTAATGCCACCAAGCCCTGTCCGTATCCCTTCGTATTGGTTGAATTTAATTAAATATCTTAAATCTAAATTGAAATATTTAGTTGGAAAATACCCGTTCCCAATGCTTTTTAGCAACAACTTCTTTTTAATGGAATCCTGCTTCTGCTCAACAATATCATTTGAGAAAGACTGTGCTTGCAACGAAGTTACACAAATAATAAAAAAAAATAAGATACAACGTTTTATCATTTGTGGTGCAAAAAGTACTAGAAATTTATTAAAAAAGCGACATTTGGCACTGTGCGCAGCCGAAGTAGTCGCGCTTTTAAAATTTATACGGTCATGATTTCCTTTTCTTTTACATCGAAAAGATCATCAACTTTTTTAACGAATTTATCAGTCATTTGTTGCACATCTATTTCTGCATTCTTTTTAAGATCTTCAGAAACATCATCGTCTAATTTTTTAATATCGTTGTTGGCATCTTTACGTGCTGTTCTCACACTTATTTTAGCATCTTCGGCTTCGGCTTTGGCCTGTTTGGCCAAATCGCGACGACGTTCTTCCGTTAAAGGCGGTACGTTTATAATAATGGTTTCACCATTGTTCATAGGGTTAAAACCAAGATTAGCATACGCAATGCCACGCTCTATTTCTTGCAACATACTTTTTTCCCAAGGCTGAACGGTAATGGTTCTACCATCGGGCGTATTCACGTTAGCCACTTGACTCAATGGGGTTTGAGCCCCATAATAATCTACCATCACACTACCAAGCATGGCTGGGCTTGCTTTTCCTGCCCTGATGTTGACAAATTGCTTTTCTAAATGCTTAATGGCATTGTCCATAGCTTCTTTTGTGCCGTCTAATATAAATTGTATGTCTTCGTTCATTGTAAAACTTTTTTGGTCAATAAATATGCAAAAATTACACCAGATATTATATGTTAACTTCCGTACCTATTTTTTCTCCTGAAACCACTTTAAGCAAATTCCCTTTTTTGTTCATATCAAAAACAATAATGGGCAATTCGTTTTCTTGACTTAAAGTGAAAGCGGTAGTATCCATAACTTTCAGTCCTTTTTTCAAAACCTCTTCAAAAGAAATGGTATTGAATTTAACGGCTTTACTGTCTTTTTCTGGATCTGCATTGTAAATACCATCTACACGGGTGCCTTTTAAAATCACATCTGCTTCAATTTCAATGGCTCTTAAAACAGCGGCAGAATCGGTAGTAAAATACGGATTTCCTGTACCACCACCAAAAATAACCACACGTCCTTTCTCCAAATGGCGCATCGCTTTTCTTCGTATAAAAGGCTCAGCCACTTGATTAATATGCACGGCAGATTGTAACCGTGTTGGCACACCAGTATCTTCTAAAGCACTTTGTAATGCCAACCCATTGATAACCGTTGCCAACATGCCCATGTGATCCCCTTGCACACGATCCATACCATTGCTTGCTCCTGAAAGCCCTCTAAAAATGTTACCGCCACCAATCACTATGGCAACCTCAACACCTTTGTCGATAATGGTTTTTATATCTTCGGCATATTCTGCTAAACGTTCTGGATCAATCCCATATTGACGCTCGCCCATTAAAGCCTCTCCAGATAATTTTAGTAGTATTCTTTTGTATTTCATAAACATGTGATAATATTTCCTTCCGATAGTTCTCGGGATACACAGAAACAAAGTTGTGCAAATATAAACAATATCTTAAATTGCTAAAGCGGAATTTTTACATAAAAAAAACCATCATACTATATAGTATGATGGTTTTTATTTATCAAATTCACAATACCGATATATCGGTAAGTGTTTCTTATGGCTTACTCCCCTACGGTAGCTCTTTTGAAACCTGTGATTTCAACATCGCCGTAAGATGCTACATATTTAGCAACGCTTATTTTATCATCTTTGATGAAGTTTTGATCCAATAAACATTTCTCTTGATCCAAAGTAGTGTTATCAGAGATAAAACGCTCCATTTTTCCTGGCAAGATTCTATCCCAGATTTGTTCTGGTTTGCCTTCTGCTTTCAATTCTGCTTTTGCAGCTTCTTCAGCTTTGGCCAATACTTCAGGAGTGATTTGCGCCATAGAAATATATTGAGGCACATTTTTAAGGGTTTTACCCAAACGCCCTAATTCAATATTATCTTTTTCAATAACTGCAATCCTAGCTTCTGTTTCCGCAGCAACAAACGCAGGGTCAAAATCTTTGTAAGACAATGTTGTAGCGCCCATAGAAGCTACTTGCATCGCTACATCTTTAACTAAAACTTCAGCGTTATCAACTTTTGCAGACAATCCAACTAAAGCAGCAATTTTGTTAATATGAACATAAGCCCCTACATAAGGTGCCTCTAATTTTTCAAATGAGGTAATATCTAATTTTTCACCAATAACACCTGTTTGCTCGGTTAATTTTTCAGCAACGGTCATGCCACCAAAATCCGCTTCCAAAAATGCTTCTTTGGTATCATAATTTAAAGCTATTTCAGCCAAATCATTTGCAAGTGCCACGAAGTTATCGTTTTTACCAACAAAATCAGTTTCACAACCTAATACAATAGCA
>TARA_R110002049_G_scaffold97784_1_pt1 | contig 37488 bp, 44 predicted proteins | sample TARA_R110002049 | Tara Oceans TARA_R110002049 (sample SAMEA4396941) | marine metagenome | biome: Polar Biome; feature: [SRF] surface water layer (ENVO:00010504); material: water (ENVO:00002006), including particulate matter (ENVO:01000060) such as... | depth 5 m
ATTGAATTATACATTAAAAACAAAATAAAATGAAAGCAAAAGAAACAATGAGCAATAATAGTTTTAAACTATTAAAAAATGAAGCGGACAAATTATTAATGGCTTATTTAAAAAAACAAAATGAAAGTAAAGATTTTCATAATTTCAGAAGATGGATTATAAACAAGGTAATTGATAAACACAATACAAAATTGCCAATGGATATAGTAATTGAATATTATAACTACTGTGTAACTGAATTTAAATAATAATTACTAATAAAATAAAATAAGGACATCATGAAAATAAACGAAAAGCAATTAAAAAGATACCCTAACATCTATAAAAAGTTAGAACATAGAGTTAACGCTCTAGTGGTAAATGTTAAAGACGAATACCATAAAATAAAATGGCTAAACTTTGAGTCATATTACAAAGAAATAAACGGAGAAACATTAACAATATTTGAACTAATAAAATAAAATAAAATGACAACAAGAAAAGAAAAAATTAAAGTCATGGCACAAACATTAAATGTTTTAAACGAACAATATTATAATGAAAGCTATAACGAAAAAACAAAAGAAGAAATAAAAAAAGCTTATGAAACAATTAATAAAATAGTTAAATCAATAAATAAAATAAAATGAAACAACTACAACTTAAAAGCATAGTTAAACTTGATAATATTTATCAGTTATATAATCTTGAAGATATTTTAAAATATATAACAGGAGCAACGAATGGTCATAATTTGTGGGCAGAACATAAAATGAAAGCCTTAAAAGATTTGCAACAAAAACTTGGTAGGATTAAAGAAAAAGAAGATGGTTCTTTTTCATTTAGGATTACAAAAGAGGAAGCAGAAATATTAACATTTCCTTTAACAGAATCTCATTATCCTATACAAAGAATCTTCAATGATGATGTACAAAAATCATTTGATAAATTATTTATTTAAAAACAAGAATATGAACACATTAGCAACCACAATTTTAGTTATCATACTATTAAGAATAGAGTATAAATTAGAGAACAAATAAACATGGAAAAACTTTTTACAATAGGATTATACATAGGAATAATAACAACAACCTTGTATATAATTATAAGAAAAACAATAGAGTATTATAATATTTATTAACAATAATTAGTTAAAAACTTTAATAAAATAAATTAGTAATTAAACAATAATTAAACTATATTTACATAAATAAAAACATAAGGACATATGAAATTTTACAAACTACAAAACAACAAATGGAAACAAGTTAAGTATAGCTTGGAGTTAATAACATTAGATAAAAAATGGATATGGTTATATGAGGATGACTGCATAAACATTAAAGGAATAGGATTATATTAATTAAATAAAAACAAATAGATATGAAAAATAAAACAGATGAAGAAAAGATAAAAAAATCATTATATGAATACGCAGAAGAAAATATAGGAGAGGATGATTTAAGAGGCGTAATTAAAGTATTTTCAGAAATTATCGGAATGAGTTATGAAGAACTTATTCAAGAATTAAAGTTTATTAATAAATATGAAAACAAATAGCATGAAAAAAGAAATAGAATACGAGCAAATGCCACAAGAGGTTAGAGATATAGTAGACTCTTGGGATGACAACAAAAGCTTATACGCAGAATGTGTAAGGATTAAACTTGAACTACAAGAACTTGATTGGACTTGTGACTATGGATTGAGTGGAGAAATATATGACGTAAGACCACAATGAAACATTACAAGGTCATCAAGAAGGACACGAAGGAAGAGGTATGGAAAGGTATAGCCGACAGTAAATGGGAAGCTTTGGAAAGGGGATACAGTAAACAGTACTTTATCAATCCAAAAATTAAGAGAACGAATTTAATAGTTAAGGCGTTAAAGAAATGAGTAGATACAAAACCATATTCAGATTGAACATAGGTAAATACAAAATAAGAATTTATAAACTAAGATAAAATGAAAGCAACTAACATTATAGATTGGGTAGAGTATTGGGATAGCTTTGACTGTGCCTTGTACATTAAATATTTAAAAGCAATAAGGTCATGACAAAAGAACAACTAATAAAACACATTATTGATACCGAAGTTAAACGCATAGAGGACAAGGTTAAGGACAATAAAAAAGAAATGATAAAGCTAACCGAAGAAAGTTTAGTTAATGCTTTAAAAGGACACAATGAGATAGAAGATTTGTTGAAGAATTTTAAACATAAATTAATAGGAATTTTAAAAATAAATAGCTAAATTTAAACAAAGGTTACGATGAAATTAAACTTAATTTTTAATAAAATTTTACAAGAGAAAATGAAAGGTACACCTAATAGAAAGTACATACAAAAACTACAACACCAAGTAGATAAACTATTAAAGAATGAAAAGAACAAAGGACATCTTTCTCGAACAAAGAGAAAAAGAAATGAACGAGGGTAAGTATAACTACCTCATCAACAAACTAAAACAAGAACAGTTATACCAACAATTAAAAATCAAATCAAATGAAAAAGCACATATTCAACGATTACGTTAAGGAAGTATGTAAGTACTATGATTTAGAGGAAGACTTATTATTCTCTAAAGACAAGAAGCCAACCATTGCAGACGCAAGACACCTACTGTTTTATCTCTGCAAAGAAAGACCAATTAAAATAACTTACATACAAAAGTACATGAAAGAAAAAGGATATCGAACACCACATTCTACAATTATTTATGGGCATAGAAAGATAGCAATAGAAATGCAGAAAGATAAAGACACAAGACAAATTGTGAATGAGATAAAAAAATGTACAAACTAAAAGAAATATTTAAACAAGCAGACACCGATGAGGTCAGTATAAATATTGATGGGGTAGGATATGATGCACGAATCAGACAAGGAATAAAGATAACAAAGGAGGGAGAGGACGTTCACATATTCAACACTACCAAAGGAGTTTTTTATGAAGAGATAACACACCAACAGTACCAAACATTTTTAGAATATGGATGGGTAATAGGAGTATATCGCTTATCACTTATCAACTACAAGAGAAAGCTAGGATTAATAGAAAATAAAATCAGAAACGAAGTAAACAGTAGAAAGAACGATAAGCATATCAAAGCATTAAAGAAAACAAGAACACGAATACTGAAAGACTATAGAAGAATAACAAAACAAATAAATAAATTTTTAATCAAATGAAAACAATAAACATTAAAGGAAAAGAATACGTTGAGGTTAACGAAAGACTAAAACATTTTAGAGCTAACTACAAAGACCATTCATTAGTGAGTGAGGTATTAGACAAGACAGAGACAAGCGTACTCATCAAGGCAACCATCTTAGACAAGGAAGGTAGAGCATTGGCTACAGGGTTAGCTGAAGAAGAAAAGGGTAGTACCTTTATTAACAAGACAAGCTACGTAGAGAACTGCGAGACCTCAGCATGGGGTAGAGCATTGGCTAACTTCGGCATAGGATTGGATACGTCAGTAGCTTCAGCAGATGAGGTTAAGGTTGCTATTGCTAATCAGAACAAGAAGACTGCACCACAAAAAACAACTATTGAGCTTGAGATAGGTGGAAACAATTGGGATAAGGTTCTTAATTATGTAGCAGTAAACAAGGAGAAAGGATTGCCTACTATAGTAAAAGAGTTACAACGTAAGTATAACGTAACGGCAAAACATAAGACTGAGTTAAATAAAATAATTAAAACTAAATAACATGATAAAAATGAACGAATTTGATGAGGAAAAAATGTTATCTTATAACACTTTAATCGCAGAGTTTATGGAGTTAAAAATAATAGATGGCTTGTGCTATTCCACATCTAAGGATTTTTGTAATTCTTTAGGTATTCCCGTTAAAGAAGAAACTATACCATACCACAGGTCATGGGATGAATTAATGCCGGTGGTAACGAGGATTGAACAAGCGCACGAAGGTGTGCCACAAGAATTAATTAACCTAAGTTTATTTAGTGACCAACACGACGTTTACTTAGCGGTAGTAGAATTTATAAATGAATATAATAAAAACAAATAGACATGACAACAAAGACAAAGGACATCATTGACATCCTAAGGGATGACACGCAATACTATGGGGAGTTTGGTAAGCAATACCTAAGCAACTCAGACATAGGTATACTACTATCTAATCCAAAAGAGTTTAGAGTAAGTAGACCGGATAACAAAAACTTTGCAGAGGGAAGGTACTTCCATCAGCTATTGCTCGAGCCTGAGAAGGCAGAGAATACTTTGTGTGTGGATGTAGCCTCTCGAAACACAAAAGCATACAAAGAGTTTATCGCAGAGCATGAGGTGGAAGTTGCCCTCCTTAACAAGGAATGTAATAATGTATTAGACTTGGTTCAAACAATCAGAGGTAACATCTTTATGTTTGATAAGATGACAGAGGATACCAATGAGTATGAGAAACCGGCAGTAGGAATGATTAAAGGGATGCAATGGAAAGGAAAGGCAGATATAATATGTGAGGATTGTATCATAGATTTAAAGACTACATCAAACATCAATGACTTCAAGTGGTCCGCACGTAAGTACAACTACGATAGTCAATGCTACATATACCAACAACTATTTGGTCGACCATTAGTGTTTTATGTTATTGATAAGAACACAAAGATGTTGGGTATATATAAACCATCAGAAGAGTTTGTACACTATGGAGAGATGAAAGTTGAGAGAGCAATAGAGGTACACCATAAATTCTTTGGAGACAATCCAAGTGAAGATATCAATTCATTTATTATAGAAGATACTTTATAGTATACAGTGTGATGGGGTGGTTGTCCTACGCATCCTATCTAACTGTTAATTAATAATGTTAGGACACAATTTAAATTTATATTATGGCAGAAGATAAAGTTTTTGCAGATGGCTTCTCATTTAAGAGAAGAGACAACGCTCCTGATTTTGTAGTGGGGCAGATGAATGTTAAGGTGGATGATGCGATTGCCTTTCTTAAAAATAACAACAAGAAAGGATGGTGCAACATGAACATTAACAAAGCACGAAGTGGTAACTACTATGTAGAGTTAGATACATGGGAACCCAAAGCAAAGGGAGAACCAAGTAAACAACCGGCTAGTGATAACCTACCATTCTAATCAGTATTTTAATTGGTTACGAGAAGGGGGAGTGACTACCCCCCTTTTCTTATGACGATTTTTTTCTCTATATATAGTATATATAATTTATTATATTTATTTTTATTCCTTATATACGAAGAAAAATAATCGACATATCGGCAGGGCATCTGATAATCAGTCAGTTAGTAAAAAATAATCGACATAAGAACGACATAAAGGACAACAAAATGACACAGAACATCACAATATTTAGGTCTATCAAGGACACAAGCACTCCCTTTTATAGAAATGTAGAGGAGATATTAGAAAGAATTAAGAACGGAGCGAGTAAAGATTTAGTTAAAAGCATACGGCTTGAAGGAAATAAAACAGAGAGACAAGAGTTAAAGAAACATCTACCTGCTATATGTTTCTCAGGAAAGTTTACAAAAAGAAACGACACATCACTGATTGAACACAGTGGAATAATATGTTTAGACTTTGATGGCTACACCAAGAAGAAAGATTTACTTGGAGCAAAGCAAGGATTCAGTGAGAACAATTATGTGTACTCAGTATTCTTATCGCCATCAGGTAATGGACTAAAGGTATTAGTTAAGATACCAAAAGATGAAGAGAACCATACCAACTATTTCAATTCACTTAAAACATATTTCAATTCAGAATACTTTGACAAGACATGTAAGAATGTATCACGAGTATGCTATGAAAGTTATGACCCATTGATACACGTCAATGAGAAGGCAAGCACATGGGATAAGATTGAGGAGCCTGAGTACAAGGAGGTAGTTAAGCACAGAGACATAGCAACCATCCCTATCACAGACGAAAATAAAGTAGTAGACATCTTAGTAAAGTGGTGGAAAAAGAAATACCCTATGACTGAAGGACAACGAAACCAAAATTGTTTTGTACTTGCTTCAGCGTTCAATGACTTTGGTATCAACAAAGAGTTAGCTAAGTATGTACTCAATCAATATGCTACCAAAGATTTTAATCAACGTGAGATAATAAGAACGATTGACTCAGCGTACTCTAACACCAACAACTTCGGTACTAAATACTATGAGGATGAGGAGAAGGTTAATAACATTAAGGTTAAACTAAAGCGTGGAGTATCTAAGAAAGAGATAAGAGAAGAGCTTGGTCGTAATGAGATGGAAGATAATGTTATTGATTCAGTATTAAATAAAGCTGAAGAAGATAATCAGAAGCAAACCTTTTGGACGAAGAACGACAAGGGAGTAATAAAGATAGTGCATGTATTGTTCAAGTTGTTCTTGGAAGAGAATGGGTTCTATAAGTATTGCCCTGAAGGGAGTAAGAACTATGTGTTTGTTAAGGTAACCAACAACCTCATCGACCACACCTCAGAGAAAGAGATAAAGGATTTTATACTCAATCATCTTATTGACTTGGATGATATAACTATATACAATTACTTTGCAGACAACACAAGATTCTTTAAGGATGAGTTCCTTACACTGCTATCATCTATTGATGTGTACTTTATAGAGGATACCAAGAACACCGCCTACTTGTACTACAAGAACTGTGCAGTCAAGATAGATAAAGAAGATGTACTACCCATAGACTATATAGACTTGGGTGGTTACGTATGGAAAGACCATGTGATAGATAGGAACTTTAACAAGTGTTCTATAATTAACTGTGACTTTCAAAAGTTTATTAATAACATATGCAAAAGAGATGAGAGTAGAACTAAGTCAATGGAGTCTACGCTTGGATACATGATGCATGGGTATAAGAACCTTAGTTATTGCCCTGCTGTTATATTAAATGATGAGGTTATATCAGACAACCCTGAGGGTGGTACAGGAAAGGGATTGTTTATCAATGCGCTACAGAAGATGAAGAAGGTGGTAGTGATTGATGGTAAATCATTTGCATTTGAAAAGAGTTTCGCATACCAACTTGTATCAGCAGACACGCAGATACTTTGCTTTGATGATGTGAAGAAACACTTTGACTTTGAGAGATTGTTCTCGGTAGTAACTGAGGGACTGACACTTGAGAAGAAGAACAAGGATGCTATTAAGATACCATTTGCTAAGTCACCAAAGATTGCAATCACTACGAACTATGCAATCAAGGGAGCAGGTAATTCTTTTGAGAGAAGGAAGTGGGAGTTGGAGTTACACCAACACTACTCAAAACATTACACTCCTCTTGACGAGTTTAGTAAGTTAATGTTTGGTGATTGGGATGATGAAGAGTGGTGTGTGTTTGACAACTATATGATTAGTTGTTTACAGTTATACATGAACAAAGGATTAATAAGAAGTCAGTTTGTAAATCTAAAGGTAAGAAAGTTATCGGCTGCTACCTCGCATGAGTTTATAGAATGGTGTGGTTTAATTGATGGGCATGCTCCTAACAATTCATTGCTACCTCATCACACCATATACAAGCATGACTTATACTTAGACTTTATAACAGAGAATCCTGACAACCAACGGAAGTTAAGTCGAACCAAGTTTTATAGATGGCTCAAGACCTATGGTATATTTAAGTATGACGTTGCTCCTCTTGAAGGAAGAGATGGGGGTGGTAGATGGATAGAGTTTAGAACCATACAGGACATTGAAGAAAACGGAAAGCTAGACTTATGATTAAGTATAGAGATTATCAGTTAGATATTATAGCAAGAGGAACTGATATAATTAAGGAGCATGGCTTCTTATATCTTGCAATGGAAGTTAGAACCGGTAAGACCCTAACAAGTCTAGGTATTTGTGAACAACTGAATGTGGAAAATGTATTGTTCTTAACCAAGAAGAAAGCCATAAGCTCTATAACCTCAGACTTTGATATGATGTGTCCCGCTAACTTTGTATTGTTTACAATCAACTACGAGAGTATGCATAAGCTACCCGATGTTAAGTGGGATGTAATAATATGTGATGAGGCACACAGTCTTGGTGCGTTTGCCAAGCCAAACAATAGAGCAAAAGCTGTGAAGGCTTTGATACAAAAACACAGGAGTCGTGTCATCCTGATGTCGGGAACGCCTACACCTGAGTCATACTCACAAATGTACCATCAGGTGTATGGTATTCCTAACAATCCATTCAAGGAATACAAAAACTTTTATAAGTTTGCTCATGACTATGTGAAGGTTACTCAGAGGAGAATCAACGCATTGCTCATTAACGACTACTCTAATGGACTTAAAACAATTTTAGATAGGATGAGTCCATATACTATCCGTTTCTCTCAGGAGAACGCAGGATTTAAAGTCAAGACTACCGAGAAAGTTTTAGAGGTAGAAATGGAGGAGGACACATATAAGATTGCCAAGCGATTACAAAAGGATTTGGTAGTGGAAGGAAAGGAACAAGTAATACTTGCCGACACCCCTGTAAAGTTGATGATGAAACTGCATCAGATATTCTCAGGGACTGTGAAGTTTGAGTCCGGTCATTCCATGGTCATGGACTTTAGTAAGGCTGAGTTTATTAAGAAGCATTTCAAAGGACAGAAGATTGGAATCTTTTATAAGTTCAAGGCAGAACTTGCTGCACTTAAACAAGTGTTTGAGGATAGCTTAACCACAGAGTTGGATGAGTTTAATACCACTGCTAAATGTATTGCATTACAAATTGTAAGTGGACGAGAAGGAATCTCTTTAAAGAAAGCACAAGCACTTGTATATTATAACATTGACTTTAGTGCCACCTCGTATTGGCAGAGCAGAGATAGGATGACCACCAAAGATAGACTACACAACGATGTGTATTGGGTCTTTGCTAAAGGTGGTATCGAGAAGCAGATATATAAAGCAGTAAGCAAGAAGAAAGATTATACTATTAACCATTTTAAAAAAGATTTCAAATGACAAAGGACGAACACATCGAAAGACTAAACAAACTTCTACACACTAAAGAAGAGAAGATAGGAGAGCTGATGACTCTCAAGGTTGAGTTAACCAACTCAGTCAACTATTATGCAGCCCAAGTACACCATCTAAAGAACGAGTTAAAAAAACAAGAGGCTCAGATTTTAGTGGGTAAGATTGCTGATAGAATTTAAAAACAATTTTGTAACTTTATAATAATTAAATATGAAAAAAATAGGTAGCTTAGAAATAACAAGATATAACTATGAACTAATAGATGGTGAACCCAAGATTGTAATCTCAATGGTAAAAGTTTTAGACCAACAAGGAGAGTACATTAAGTTTGCCAAACTAAAAGAGGTTGAACCATACCTATCTTTGTATACTGTTAACTTTAAAAATAAAAAAAATGACTAGAGAAGAGTACAAACAAAACTTTACAAGCGTTAATGAGTTGAGTAAAATATTAGGCACACACAGTCCTAAAGAAATAATGAAAGCAGCTAATATTCTTGAAGGAAAGTATGGACACCCTATACAAAGAAGACAGTTGAGCATATGGCAGAGGTGGGTTTGCGTGTTGGATAAAAATGATAAGCAAATAGACACAGTTTTGCATAACGGGTTTATTATTAATATATTAAAATATTTAAACGGCATTGAACTAGATGTTACAAAAAACCCATACACTAAAGAGGCAAAGCTAGAAGATGAACGAGCAACAAATCCAATCTAAACGAATCAAAGAACTTGAAGCTGAAGGATACTATGTTATTAAGTTAGTAAAGACTAACAAGAATGGGATACCCGACCTCGTTGCTATACCACAGGACAGCGATGTATTATTCAGCGAAGTAAAGACACCTAAGGGAAGGGTGTCTAAGTTACAGGAGTATAGATTAAAGGAATTAAAAGACCATGGATGCAGAACAGAAATATATAGAGGATGATGATGGTCACTTCGAGATTGATGAGCGATTCTTAGATGACATGAAACTTATTGGATTAGATTACTCACTAGACATAGCAGGTCAGATAGACCTCAACGCGTCTTTCCTGCCGGAGAAGAATAGAAAGGTACAGAAGGTAGGAGGTGTAGTTAAGTTTGACGAGCCATTGTTTTTTGAAATAGAATTTTATAAACCTGTGGAGGGAATACCAATCTACATATCCATGACGGAGATTAATGTAGATGATTACTTAGATTACATAAACTTAAATCAAATTTTTAAACATGAGAACATACAAGATAACGCACACCAAGCTAATTGAAAGTGAACACGATACTTCAAAGAAGGTATATGATACCACCCACTACACCATTGTCCATGCAGACAGTGAAGAGCAGGCTATTGAAAAGGTTAAGCCTGAGATAGTGTTACACATAGAGGACAGAGGAGACAAGAAGGAGGATATCTTTAATGAATGGTGGGAAACATGGAGTAACAAAGCAAAGAAACACAAGGAAGATATTCTATATGAGATAAGAAAAATTAAATCTCCTTCGCATAATAAAAAATAATTACTATATTTGTCGTGCGTTATGTATCAAGTCAATGGATTCTGAAATCAATCAGGTTTGTTGACTTTTTTTTTGTACCTATAATTTTTCTTTACCCATCATGCAAAGATTTTACCCATTCATGGGTATGATGCCATGTCTTGCCCTTAAATGGGCAAAGTTGGGAGTGGTTGGGAGTGGTTTGGACTAGTCCAAACTATTTGCTATTGTAACATACCTTTTTATTTAGTATATTTGTGTACACTCATGAAGACAAGTGCGGTAGAACGGGAACGCTTAAATCATATTAACATTATGATGAAGGGTCTGCACGAAAGAAACAATCAAATTTACGAACACTTAATAGACCGGGAATACGAGGAGCTAAAGTCTGTCCTAAAGGAACAGGTTGGTGAGCTGAAAGTTTTATTAGATTCGTTAGAAGATGAAATCAATTAGACCAAGACTCCAAGGAAAAAGATTGGAGGCTTTTAAAAACCTAAACAAAAAAGAGAGAAGGATTCTAGTGATAGGAGACTTACACGCACCATTCATTCAGGAAGGCTACTTTGAATTTTGTAAATACATTTATAATATTTATAATTGTAACCAAGTAATATTCATAGGAGATATTATAGACAACCACTATGCCTCATTTCATTCAACCGACCCGAATGGAATGAGTGGTGGTGATGAACTTAGTGCAGCTATCCGGGTGTTAAAACCATGGAAAGAAACCTTTAAGAAGGCGGATGTAATAGTGGGCAACCATGACCGCATGATAATGAGGAAAGCTTTCTCATCTGCTATACCTAAGCAGTGGATTAAATCATACAATGATGTGCTTGGAACTAAATGGAATTGGAAAGATAGGATAGTATATGACAAGGTGCAGTATGTACATGGAGAAGGAGGCACAGCTAGGACTCGTGCAAAGAACGATATGTTTTCCACATGTCAGGGTCATATACATACACAGGCATATGTGGATTGGACCTGTGGCACACATGAAAAAATATTTGGAATGCAGGTAGGCTGTGGTTTGGATAGAACCTCATATGCCGCTGCTTACGCAAAGAACTTTAAGAAGCAGGCGATAGGTGTTGGTGTAGTAATAGGTGGACACACCGCAATAAATTGTATGATGGACGTATGAGATTTGAAACCATTGAGGACACAAAGAGAGAACAAAAAGCAATCAAGTCTTTTGTTAGAATATTCCAAGGCTCATTTAAAAAACTTGGGGAGAATGATATCGACTATAAAGTATTCAATAAAGAGGGAGACCTCATTGCTTACGCTGAGGTTAAGGGTAGGCTAAGACCAATGAACAAAGCATTCCCATTACCTGTAGCTGTACGTAAATTAGTTAAGCTATCCGACAAGAGACTAAACCCTATAATGATATGGGCTTGTGAGGATGGACTCATCTACTCATCCGTAGACATCCTAAAGGGAGAGATAAGATGGGGAGGTAGACCACCACGAGAAAGCGCAGTTAATGACGCTGAACTGATGGCATACTTTCCTTTCACTAAGAGGTTTAAGTACGTTAAGTATTATTAAAATTTCTTTTTATCAAACTTTTTATCTGACCCAAACTTTTTGTCACCGCCAAACTTTTTATTTTTATCAAACTTACTTTCGGTCTTTGGTTTCTTAGACGGTGAGCTAATACTTCCTCCACCTGAGGATTTTTTACCTACGTTTCTATACATATGTTTCATAAATAAGAATCGCAAGTCTTTATAGAAAGGTATCATTCCAAGAAGACCAAAAGGCTCAAGCCAAAACCTCCAATTTTCTGCCAAATATCTTTCTTTGGTGTGCTTTTTTGTTCCGCTAGTAACTTCAGGACGAGCCAAAATACTTATCCCTAACAACACCCATTTTAATTGAGGGCTAATTGGACCTCCAAGCCCACCTGCTAAAGCCTTTACAATTTGAAAATCTCTTTGGTTTCCCATATCCACAGGGACAGGGCTATAAGCGATACTGTTTTTATATGCATCGTAATCCATTCCCATTCCCTCTCTTATTTCTTTATTTAAAAGTTCGGAACTAAAGTTAATAACCGCTCTAGATATTTGCCCGGAACCTCTTCCTAGGAATAAAGAAACAAACATAGACGATAAGTTTTGTAGAAGCTTCTCAACTATTCCTCTTTCATCATCGTCATCTGCTCCAACTATATAAGCTCCTGTTGCCGTAGTTAAAGCAATAGCCATAGGATAAAGCAACACCCTTCCTGCCGCTGCTGTCATCAACGCATGACCTCTTCTCTTTTCTTTAGGAGTAGAGTCTTCAGTAAACGCAAGTTGCATTCCTTTTCTGAATGCAGTCCATTCCATACGCATAAAACTTACAAGGAAGTTATTATAAGTTCTTAACGCCTCATCAATTGCTCCTTCATTTTTACCTTTGCTTCTACCTGCTAAAGCTCCGGTAAAGGGATTGCTAGAGTTACCTACCAACACTGCGTTTTTGTCCGCAAATCTTTTAGCTTTTTTTATCTCCTCTTTATACTTAGCTTTATACTCTGCATCTTGTGAAATCTTTTGCAATTGCTCTTTACCTATTTTTTCCCCTGTAAGTTCACTTAGTTCATTCACAAAAGAACCTGTCCAAAATACTCTCATTACTAACTTATCAGGAGTAGATAGCATTGCGTCTGCAGCAGACGCTACAAATGCAGCATACTGAGATTCCGTTAATTTATTAATACCTCTTTTAAGTCTAGTATAATCTAACCTTTTAACTCCATCGCTATCCATCGCAGTTGACCTATCTATAAGCCTACCTGCAAGACCCTTAGGGAATAACCTTGTAATGGTGGTAGCATCCACTGCCATCATTAAATCTAAAAGCTCTTCGCCCATAAGAGTAGAACGAACACCTGCAATCTCATATCCTTTTTGTAGTGCCTTACGGTCTAATACAGTAGCATAATATACATTGCTTAACGCTTCTGCTGCACCTTTCATTGCCCCTGCTAACATGGCACGATATGATTGTCTTTTAGCAAACCTCAACGCTTTTGTAGCAGGTCCTGTGGTAAGACCTAAATCATTTAAACCAATCACTTCTTCTGCTGCTGTTTTATAAGCGTCTTGTAAAGCCTTAATAGCTTCTCTTTGTTTTTTATTTTTAATAACACCCTCTTCATCTTTTTCTAAATTCTCTTCAGCTTTCCGCAGAGTGGTTGCTCCAATCTTTAATGGAGTAGTAAGATGATAATCCAATAGGGTTTGTGTTGCACCACTGCTTACCGAGGTAAACACATCAAAGTTAATAGGGCTTGCCTTCCCTGTTCTTTCTTCACCCGTGCCACTCTTAGTGGATGGCTTAGTGAATCTCTCTCTAGTCTCTTGTATGTCCTTTATCTCTGTATCCGCATCTTTTAATGTGCTAATATGTACATAGTCAGGACGAGGAGAAAAGTTCTTGCCTCTTATCACTGCCGCAGTGTATGCAGCTTTAGGTGCTAGCCCTTGGTTTATTTTTTGAATACCTTGTATCGCTAGTTTTTCTTTGGCAGAGAACTTATTATACTGCTCCTTTACACTCTCTTTAGTTAGTTTTGAATTAAGATTTGGCTGTTTCCTTTTTACCTTTCGGAGAGCAGCTACTTCTCTTTTTGACACCGCAGTATTTTCATTCCTTTTCTTTGTTATTGTTTCATCAAGAAAAGCTTTAGCTCCCTCTGCATTTACCTCTTTATTCCCCTCATTGGTTACAGCTTCTTGGTTAATAAGATAAGCCGATATAGAGTAAGAGCTATCAAGCATTTCTTCATGAGTCATACCCCTGTATAATTTTTCTTGAATCTTAACAAGAGCATCATCAACACTTCGTTTGTCTAGCACATATTTTTCTTGAGACTCCGCAGATGACTCGAATACACTTTCATATAAAATAACTCCATCTTTTTTACCAAACACAAGCTCCATAAATTCTAAAGCAGTAGTGTTTAACTCTACCTCTGTTGCACTATTTCCGACTACCTTAGCTTTTAGTTTGGACAATGCTTTGGTAACATTATTTTCCCAACCTCCTGTATACTTAGAGAATCTTTTTAATGCCGGAGTAATACTTTTTCCTTTAGAGTTAGTCTCAAGGTCTACCAATATCTTATATGCCGCATGATTAAATGTTCCATTGTTGATACTTGCAATAGCGCTTTGTAAAGTCTTTAATTGCTTATTATCTAAAGAGTTAAGGTCAGACTTAATTAATCTTTGTAAAGCATCAAGGTTCTTTCTCATTCTCTCCTTAATACTTTTATCGCTTTGTGTTTTCAACACTTGCTTCGCATCAATCTCAGAATCTTTAATATCTTTTATAAGAGAAGCCTTCTCTTCCTTCTCTCTTTGTTCCTTCTCTTTTTTTGATTCTTCTTTTTCTTCCTGTGTTTTTTCAGTAGTAGTATCTATTACTTTTTTATATTCAGGCTTCTTCATTAGCTTGGCATCAGCTTCAGTGATATCTCCTTTTGCTACCATCCTTTCTAATGTTGCAGCGTAATTTATTTTACCCTTATCATCCAACACTTTATCGTCAAAAGATTCATATGCATTCTTTAAAATCTCTAAGTTACCATCCCTCATATCTATGGCATCGTTTACAGCATTTAAGTTCTCCTGAATTTCACTAATTTTTGGAACTATCCTTTTGGTTTCAGGAACAGCAAACACTTTAACAAGCGCAGCATATTCCTCTCTTACTGATGCAGGAATTGTTTTAGAGTCTCTAGCAAACAATCTCTTCAAGTCAGTAGAGATAACATCGTTAGGTCTGTTTAACACCTCATCTATTCTCGGCTTTACCAATTCCTTTCTCTTTTTTTCTAATCCTGCTGCATCTTTCTTTTCTTGCTTAATCTTCTTTGCTTTCTCTCTTCTATCTTTTCTTATTTGTTTGTTTTTCTCTTGTATCTGAACGGCTCTATCTGATGCTTTATCATACTGCCCTTCAATGTAGTTGATAATATTATTTACCTCCTTCTCATTTATTGAGCCATCCCTTAGAGATAGTTTTGCTTTGTTTATTTTACCTGCAATATTTTTTACTGTAGCTGCTGAAAGCTTTACCTTCTTTCCTTTGCTTATCTCTCTTATTCTTTCTTGCAACTGCTCTCTGCTTAGCCTGCTCTCCTGCTGAAACCCTGTTGTTGGTATATTAAGAGCGTCATCTATAACAGCCTTTGATATATCATAAGAGTTCAACGCAGCCTTGATAGAGGTATCTGAGTAACCTTGGTTTCTAGAATCCATCACAAAGTTGTTCACGCTTTCTACTTGCTTGGCTTTAGTAACAGGTTTTTGTTTTTGTAAATATTCCTTCCTATCCCTTTGGTTTCTTATATCGTTGTTTACATCTTCAAGAATATCGCTTTTAAATTTCTTCTTACCTTTTAATAGTATCTCTATAATAATATTCCGTATATCTTGGTCCTCCAAGCCTGCGTCATAACCTAGTAAACCTTCAAGCTGTCCGTTAGTTCCAAAGTCTTCAGCAGCAGCTTCTACATTTCCTGCTTTCTTACTTGTAAGCCCTATACTTATATCTCCTCGTGTACCCACTGCTCCTCCTGTTTCTCTTGCCGCAGACTTAGGGTTAATCTTTGGTAGGTTGTCAGCTATAACAAACTCAGGACTTTCTTTTATTAATTTCTTTTCTTCTTGTAGGTCTCTTATTCTATTGGAGATAGCTGTGATGTTTTTTGTTTTATCCCTACGTTGTAAGACCGCTTTACTTGCAATCTCTTTTAAATCTTCTATCTCTATTTGTTCTTGTAGACTTTCCTTGCTAGCTGCTTTAGCCTCCCTAAAATCTTTAGGTGTAAGCTCCGGTCCTTCTTGTGCTGACTTCCTAGCTCTAACTATAGGTTTAGTAGCATCTTTTATCTTGCCACCTAAAAAGCTTAAAGCTTTTTTAAGGGTAGTTTTTTTAGGTTTTTTAGGTTCAAGTACAATTTTTTCCCCTTTGTGTTTATAAATATTATCAGGCGATTTTTTATCTCCCGAAATTTTATAACCTTTAACACTCTTAAGAGTATCATAACCTAAGCTAGAATATGTAGCCTCAACATCATTAGGTTTAAAATTAAAAACTGATTTATTTTCATCATTTGCAATAAATTTTTCTAAAGAAACCTTACTCCCATCCTTCAATGATAAAGTGGTTAATACTGATTCATAAGTTTCAGGATTTACCCATTCACCCTTTTTCTCCTTTTGTTGTTTTTCTGCTCCATCGAGAAGTTTTTTATTCATGGCCTCTAGATTACCTTTAACATCGTCAAGAGTAACATCAGTATCAGCAGGGTAACCAAGGGAAATAGTATGGTTCCCTCCTCTTCCTATTCTATCATTAGAAGGAGTTATTTTAGAAAATATTTTTCTATCTCCTATAACATCTTCCCTAAAGCCCTCATGAAGACTCCTAGTATCACCCGAAACTAAAGGCCTTCCAAATGACTGAGTAAACCCTTCTGTAGAACCTGCAATACTAAGCTTACCTTCAGCTATCTGCTCAGGCGAAGCTTTTTTAGACTTAGGCTGTGATTTCTGAGAAGTAGTTCCTTTAATTACACCACCTGTGTTTTCATCTATACGACTACCTGTAAAGTCTTTTCCATATTCAAAACTTTCAAAGTCAAAGTCTGATTTGTTCTTATCAAGTTTAACAAACTCTTTAACTGAAACAGGAACACCATTTTGGTTAAGAGTTCCAAGTATCATTTCTCCTTGTGCGTTGTCCGTAAACCTTTTGTTCATGGCTTCTAACTTGCCACTCACATCGTCAAGAGTAACATCAGTGTTAGCAGGATAAGTAAGAGATATAGAGTAATTACCTAGCCTTCCTACTCCATCTCTAGTAGGAGCTGATAAAGTAAACATCTTTAAACCATCTCTAGTTCTTTCTTGAACACCATAACTCTCTCTACCCACCTCTCCTACAACAGGATTACCTACATCATATGTTAGGTATCCATCAGACACCCCTTCAATAGTAAGCTTGCCTTCAGTTATCTGCTCCGGTAAAGCTTTTGTAGGCTTAGGTTCAACAGGTGCTTCCTCTACCACTTCCTCAACAGGTGCTTCCTCTACCACCTCCTCAATAGGTGCTTCTTCTACTACTTCTTTCTTTGGAGCTTCCTTAACTTCCTCTTTAACCTCTTCCTTCACCATTGTTTCTTTCGGAGTTTCTTTTACAGCTACTTGCTCTCCTCTACTTATGGCGTCACTTACTGAGTTAAAGAAGTCCGCTACCTCCTTAGTACTTGCAGCATCTTTAAATACTTTTATCTTTCCTCCTGTGTACTTGGATATAAACTCAGCTATAACCGCCATGATTTTCTTCAATCCCTTTTGAGACAATCTATCTCCTGACTCCGTAAGAAGCGCAGACATCTCTGCTAAAAACTCTTCAGGCTGCTCAGTTTCTTCGTATTGTTTAATAAATTCATTAAGCTCTACTACCTGCTCATCACTTAAAACATCTAGTAGTTTTTTCTGAACATTCTTAAATGCTCTTGGGTTTTTACCAAATTCTTTTAGCATTACACCATGTGCAATCTCATGCGATACTGTCCTACCACTTGCTTTACTTAGGTTTATATCTATCCTTCCTGTGTATTTACCATCCGGAGTTTTGGGAACAGTAAACAAGCCCTCGCTACCCTCAGGTCCATCAACACTTTTCATTTGCTTGTTGTAGCCTTCTTCAGTTTCATGTACCACCACCTCAAAGTCAGGTAATACATCTTTAATTTTTTTATGAACACGCTGTGTTTCTTGCAGAACTTTTTTAACGGGAGGCTTAACCTTTTCTTTTATTTTCTTTACCTCTTCCACCTTGGTGATATCAGTTCCTTCTTGCACTACTGTTTCTTTTAACTTCTCTTCTATCTCAGTAGATTTATCTTGTCTTATAGCTTCTTCTTCTTTAGTTAAAGGTTTGCCTTCTTTTACTTTTTCAGATATATTATCAACTACTTTTTCACTAACCTTACCTGTGTCAGTAAACTCTTTGAACGCTTCTTCAGTTAATTCCTTCCCCTCATCTTTGACCTCTTCTTTGGTTAAAGGTTTACTTTTAGTATTATACTTATATTGCTTAACAACCTTGTTGCCGTTTAAATCAGTATAACCATACTCAAATAAATCACCTTGATTTAATTTTGCTTTAGATACTAAGCGTACACCATCTTCTGTTTCATTATACTGTTTATTACCATCGCTATCTATTTCAAATGAAGTCAATTCCACCTCTCCTCTACGACCTATATATGTTACCTCATAACCATTTCCATCTTCATCAGTAATAGTGTCTCCTTCTTTAGCATTATCTAAAATCCATTGACCTATTATTTTACCATTTTGCTCTCTCTTGGCTTTTTTTCCAATCAATTCAAAATCTTCCTCTGTTACTTTCTTCCCCTCATCTTTGACTTCTTCTTTGGTAACGACTTCAGGTTCTGTTGTGGGTTTTCCCTCAACCATTTCTTGTACATCTGCGGTTTGTTTATCCGCATCCATGTCAGTTGTGCTTTGCTTTTGAACGGCATCTTCCTTTATTTTAGTTGGTTTCTTTTTATCTAATCTTACTTGACCTACGGCTACTCCTGAAGCCATTGTTCCATCTACTTCAGAGCCTTCTAGTATTTGATAGCTAAATCTATTCTTTACTCCATCCTTGTCATTTATTTCTAGAATCTTTTTATTCAACATATCAGCAAGCTCAGTATCGCCCTTTACGTGCAACCCACTCATTGCTACATCTTCTTTTGTTTCAAGACTATTGATTCTATCTATCATTTCTTTTCGTGTGATAGATGAAGGCTTGATAGTTCTATTGTCCCCTCCCTTTACTGTTCTAGTTGATGCGTCATAAACACTTCCTTCAGGAGCATTATACACTACATAGTTACCTGAAGCTGCTTCCGTACCCTCTCTCTCTTCTCCTATTTCTTCAAGGCGATTTTCAATATCATCTATTTTCTTTTGAGTGCCTTTAGCTAGCGCAGTATTTTTATCTTTTATCTCTTCCTCTAATCTTTGTTTTTCTAAAAGCAAACCAAGAGATTCTTTTTGCTCTGCAGCAGGTAGGTTCTCAGGTATCTGATTAGAGACCTGTGATATCTCCTCATATAAAGCCAACTCTTTTTTTGCTTCCTCTGCTCCCAAGTCCCCGTTTAAAACTTGAACCTGTAAACCTTCTTTCATTAGGTCTAAATATTGAGAATCGTTTCGTGCTATTAAAAAAGCCTGCCAATCATTATCGTTTAACTCTACTTTAGATGCACCTGTCTTTCCCCTAGACTTATACCATTTTGTCATGGTTTGAACATTCTTCATTACACCACCACCCACAGCTCCTGCGGCAGCTTGCTCAAAAATCATCTCCGCTCCTTCAGCTAAACTTTCTACATTATCAAAATACTTACCACCTTTTATCTTGTTAAATATTTCTTTACCTGCTATCTCTGCTACCGCTTGACTCGCCTCTGTTTCTGCTTCGGCAGCCATACCTGTTACAGTAAGTAAAGTCCCCTTGGCTAAACCATCTTTTATCTCAGCATTAATAAGACGAGAGATGTCTTTTGCTGCTGCCCCTTTTGGGGCTTTACTAATAACGCTTGATAAAAGACCCATTACTTTCGGAGAGTTAGATAATACATTTCTAACCCCGGCTCTTTCTAAACCTTGCACTATCATAGCCATAGGAATTTTGTAGGCTAACTTCTCTGCTTCTGTTACATTATCAAATGCAGGATTTTCTTTCATCTCTCTGTCCACCTGCTCCATTGTTTGAAACATAAACGCTGCAGTACCTGCTGCAGGATTAGCAATACTAAGTAACATTGCAGGGCTACTTCTTATTAAACCTAATAAGCCCGAAGCAATAACACTCTGCTCCATCAAGTCTTGCGTATACGACTCATTGGTTGCAGACTTAATAGTGTCCAATACAATATTATCACGCATGGCATCCATCACGCCTTTTTCATCTGTCTCAGTCAGACTAGTAGCCGACTGTGAGAATTGATTTATAAAGGTAGGTCCTTTATCATCCCCATACTTTATACTTTTTATATACTTGTCTGACGCAAGGTAACGAAGTATTCTATCTCTGCCTCCGTATCTTTCCATCTCGGCATACTTAGCAGGGTTTTCATGAAAAAATTTATCCATCGCTTTATCAGCAGCCTCTTTACTATCAAAGAAATCTTCAGGGTCCATCATCTGAACAGCTATCTGTGTACCTAAATCTGTTACTGCTCCTACCCCTCCTGCTACTATATCGTTTATACCTCCTATTAATTCATTCCATGCTGCACCCAATACAGTTCCTGCAGGTAAATTTTCTAATCGGTATTTTTCACGAGCCGCTCTATCTAAAGCTTGACCCATTCCTGAGTATTCATTTTTTAACCAATCCCATCTTTTAGTAGCGTTGTTAACTCGATACCATTCCTCACGCACCTCTTCTCGTAAAGCTGCTACCTCAGGGTCATCCTTTCCCTTCTCTGCTTCAAGAGCTTGATAGGTAGCCATCTTTTGATTTAAACCCTTTACCTCTTCTCGTAATGAGTTTGTGGTAAGTTCAAAGCTTTTTGTCATCTTATTGAAGTGCTTTAAGTCAGCATCTAACTCAGCTTTACTTTCATATCTTTTACGCATGAACTCCTCCTTGGGAGTTCCCTTAGCAGGACGGTATTGATTAATATACTCCTTTAACTTTAAAGCTTCGGACTCATTTTTTTTATCCTTCCAATTGTCCAAAGATATATATAAAGGGCTTCCCTTTTTTCTAACTTTCATTTTAGGGTCCCAACGATATACATTCATCGCATCGTACCCTTTACCTGTTTGTTCAAAATCAAAACCATACTGCCTATACACTTCGTTTAATGTAGGAACTAGTTTCTCTTCATCTTGGTCTATCATTCTTGCATTTACAAAATCATTTAAAGTTTCTGCAAATCCATCTAAACTCTCATCATATATTTGTTCTTTCTCGTAACCATCCCACACATCCTTACCACCAAACTTACCTCTGAGTAAACCTTCATCAGCTTTCTTTTGTCTCCATGCTTTCCAATCCTCCTCTGTCCAATTACTTGAGTCCACTCCTTCTTGAAGCACCCCATTAGAATCCATTCCACTAAACTCGGGCATTGCATCAAAAGGTAATTCTGCTTCTCCTGTTTGCTGTAAGTATTCGGGTATCGTACCTAATCCCTGACCTTCTGTCTCTGCAAATGTTTTAAGAACATTACCATCTTTATCTACGTGAGCAAATTTGTGTCGTATTATAGGCTCATAGTAATCCCCTTTATCTATCCACTCTACATACTTACCTTTTTCTTTTTCTGCTTCGGTAAGCAGTTCACTTTCCCAATTTCTTTTCAAGCCAATGTCCTCCCAATTTCTTAGAGGCTCCATTCTTGCTTCTTGACTTTTACGATATTTTTTGGAAGCTAATAACTTTTCTCTTTCGATATCCTCTTTTTCCATCTTAGCTTTCACCTCTGCATCAAAAGCTAACCCTTCCTTTGTTATAACATCCTCACCACCAAACTCTTCTTTCATCTCTTCTTCAATCTCTTTCTCAACTTCTTGAGCTTGAACCTCCTCGCCTTCCTCTCTTAGCTTCTTAGCCTTTTTTAATCTTGCTTGTATATTATCATAAAAACTACTTTGTGGTTTATCGTCATCGTAAAACTCTTGTAACTTTTTATCAGCCTCAGATTCTTGCAAGTTTATAGACTTATTATTCCATCCGGGGTATTTACTAATAAGGTCTCTTTCTTCTTTAGTATAATCTTCTTTAAGTTTTTCTAGATACTCTTCTTTTGTCTTTCCTCTTTTTATCCAAGAATCTATCTCTATCGCCCAAGGAATCTCTTCTTGTTTCCGTCTCTCTTCTCCCATGAACCTCAATTCCTCTCTTCCCTCTCCTATGGACTTGTTCTTTGCCATTGCCTTGTACCAAGACTTTAATTCAGGAGATGTTTTTTTAGTGCGTTTTTTATCAGCCTCAGATTCTCTAGGTGCAAAAGGGTCATACTCTTTTTCTTTAGCCTTTAAATACTCTTGGTATTGTGCTTCTTTCTCTTTAGTGGGAGTGGTATCAAAAAGAATCTCTCCTCCCACAAACATATCTCTAGGGTCACTTTCTTGTGAATCCGAAGAACCATCTGCCGAAACAGATTCCGTAACTTGTTGTGGTTGGTCTTTTTTTTTTACTACTCCACTATATTTTTTTACAAAAGTGTCATAGTCTTTGGTATATAACCCATCTCTTGTAGTAACATCATAAACTTTTTGTTTATACGCAGGGTCAGCCCATTGGACTTCAAACTCTTCAAAGCTGTTGGTGTAGTATCCATCCCTTAACAATACCTTATATAATTTAGCTAACTCATCCATATTAATACTGTTGTAATAGTTTTATAATTCATCTAATTCTCCGCCTCCTATTTTGGTTTTACCTTGCTCTCTTTGAACCCTTGTTTTCCCTCTTTCATCACGCACATTGTTATCATAAACTGACATTTTAGCGTCTACCAATTTCTCTTTTTCAAACTCATAATCTACACTTGCCTTCTCTTTCTCGTTGTATTTTTTATCATATTCTTCACCCTCTAAAGCGTCTGTACCTGTTACACCAAGGTCTCTTTCAAGGCGAGTTATCTTAGCTTTTAGCTCTCTCATTTTTTTTGACGGAGAGGCTTCTACTCTTTTTGTTACTCTTTCAAGTTCTTTATCTCTTTCTCCTTTAAGCTCTTTTCTTTTTTTCTCCAACTCTTTAGTGTCTTCAATTATTGACTCAAAGTTTTTTGTGTTAAAGTCATCAGATACGGATTGCGCTCCCTTAGATTTTAGCCTTAAAAACACATCTCCTGCTACACCTTTTTTTGACGAAGAAACTTGAGTGCTATAAATATATTCTTGCAGCTCAATAGGAGACACTGAATTAATATCTAAAGGAGAGCGGGTTTTCCCTCCACTATCAGTTATATATAAAGTGTTTCCTTCTATCTTTATTGAACCTCCTCCATATTCATTTATATTTCTTAATGTAGCATCATTTGGGTTTTCCGTAAATTCCTTGGTTAAGTTAAATAACTCGTTATAATATTTTTTATCATTTCTTTCTGAACTGCTACCACTACCACCGCTAGTTCGTCTAACCCTTGGCGTTTCTTCTCTACTTAATGTAGCTTTAACTGCTTCAACATAAGCCTCCTCAGCTATTTGTTGTTGCATAGGACTTAACTTAAATGTTGGCTGCTGCCCATTACCCTCATAAGTATAGTGTATGGCATTTGGGTTTTTATCATTCTCATCTGCAGTATAATAAAACAACTCACCTGTTTCAGGGTCTACATCTAAGTAATCAGCTAACACGCTGCTTGCGTGAAATCCATTAGAAAGTTTAGCGTGAACATCCCTACGTAAGGAGTTTTCAAATTCCTTAAATAATCTTTTATCTGTAACAGTTTCTAAATTTCCTTGTTGTACAACCTTCTTGTACTTCCCATATCTTGCACCTAATACTGCAGCATTCTTTAACACATCATACTTATCATACTTTTGTGTAATACGACCTTTAAGAATATTTACGGAAGCAAGGTCATTAGGGTCATCACTTATCTCGGCTGTTAGATTACCATCCTTATCTCGTAATCTTTTACCCACCATTACCTCTCCTGTTGCAGAGTTGATTATGGGTTTGTATTCTGTAAAGTTACTCATTGACTCCAAAGACTCTAACATCTCTACTTGAAACTCTGCAGCTATACCACTGTTAATTCTTTTCATGTTCGCTTCATACTCCGTCTGATAACCTTTAACTACATCATACAGTCCTTGTGTTCCTGAAGTAATCCTTTCTCTTTGCTTGGTGTAATCCTTTGGCTTTAACCTTCCTGCTTTTAGTTCACGATTAAGCATAAGTAATTGTTTCTGCGCATCTGAACTGTAGTCCAATGCCCAAGTATTAACTCCTTCATGGTTACCCATTGGAGTTGATTTCATTACGTCAAGACTAGCGGTGGTTTCTGTCTCAAGCTTGTCTTTCATTTTCTCTCTGTCGGATGCTTCTTTACTAAGCATATCAGAGAAATCCTTTCCTATCTTAGACCAATCTAACTGTGAGTCAGCGTCTCGTTCTGCGTATCCGTAAAATGTCTTTGCCATTATTGATATAGGTTAGTAGTTTAAAAATCTCTTTTTTTGTTTATAATAATCAGGACCAAATTGCCCATAAGCATCTCTTAAATGTTCACTACCATAATAACCACTCTTTGCAAATCCTCCTGTGTTTATTCCTTTAGCATTAACAAAGTCTTTGTTTACATAATCGGATTGATTTTTATACATCCAATCTCTAAATGAGTCTTGCCTACTTTCTGATGTAAAGACCTCATCAAAGGAGGGAGTCCTTGGGCTAAAATCAACTTGAGGCATATCCATCCGCATTCCCGCAGTATCCAACTCCATTCCTTGATAATTTTTATCTGCTTTCTCTAGTGACTTTAATCCTGCTTCCACTGATTTATCAAATTGCTCTTGATAAGCTTTTTTATCTGCCCTGCTCCCACCTTGTAAAACTCGTGCCCCGGTAGTATCAAAACCTTGTGTTACTTTACTAGGGTCACCTTGCTTTTTGAACAATGGAATAAAATCCATAGCCTGTTGACCCATACTTGCCACACCTGCTATACCTTGTTCTATAGCTAGGTTCTGAGCTTCTTGAGCATCTCGTGCTGCAAGTTGTGACCCCTGAACTTCTTGCAAGTCAAGTTGTACATTTATATCTCGTAACCTACTATCCTCTTGAGTAATAAGTTTTTGACGATTAATCATCTCTTGTTCTTGAGCAGCTCTTACTTGATTAGCTTGTTGTAATGCCGCCTGTTCTATACCACCAATCCCTGCAGCTACACCTCTAACATCACCCTCTTGTATTGCTTGTATTGCTTGCGCAGAAGCTACGCTTCCTGCTTCATATGCCTGCTTGTATGATTCTTTAGCTATTGCCAAGTCCTCAAAGTAGTTAACCTCAGTTCTCCTTCTAGCTTCCATCATTGACTTTTCAGCCTCTGCTTCAGCTTCCTTCATTAATCTTCTTTGTTTCCCTGCTTGTGCAAATGATGCCCCTGTCGTTGCGGCTGTAGTAGCTAAACCAACTCCTGCGGCTACGGTTGTAAATGTTGCCATATTATAATGCTTTTATCATTTCAGAATTATATTCATCCCCTTTAATGTAACCTAATTCTTTATAGGTGTCTATCAAAGATTTATTTTTTATTAAAGCATAAGCATATACAAACCCTGATTTCTTACATACATTAGTTAAAGTTTTTATTAGTAACATCAAAGCCTGTTTTCTTTTTTCTTTATCCTTATACTTTTTATTGGATATTATCCAATCAACCCAAGCAACCTTAGAGTTAGTGGCATACATAAACCCTGCACATACAGGAGTCTTGCCATCTAAAACCATTAGACCACCTTTGCCATTGTCAGGTAAAAAATCTTGTTGAGGTGGTGTCCACCCCCAATCTTTCCACCACTTGACAAGAACAGCATCGTAGTCATGCTCGGTAAGTGGGATTATATTTAATTCCATTTACCTACAAAGATAAGAAATTTTAAGGATAACTTTTCATTGCTTCCGACTCCACTGCAAATAACTCGCTTGATACATTTAAGTTTGTATCTAAAGTTAAAGTAAACTCACAGTAATGCCCAAGCATACCATGGGATTCAGCAGTAGCATCTTTGATGGCTAAAAAGAAAACAGCTACTCCGGGAATAGCACCACCGCCTGAAGTATTTATAACAATGTTATTAACACTTCCGGATATGTTTACATTTATTTCTTCTATTCGTCCTGCATAAGATGGCGTTCCTCCTACCATAAAATATAAATAGTCACCTATACTTATAATGCTACCTATGCTTGTGGTAAGCGGGAAGGTTATTGTAGTGAAGCCCACCCCGGGTACACCAACTTGAACATTACTACTGTTACCTATACCATTTAAGTTACGCAATGCGAATTGGTCTGAAGGAACAGGATTAGCGGGACTGTTGACAGCTCTTACAAATGCAAACCAATCACTTTCTTTTTTCTCAAACCACGCGCTGTCCATCTCTCCGTTGGTTTGGATATCAGTAGTTAACTGTGTTTTCCATGGATGAGTAGATTCCAAGTTAATGGTTTTAAATATTTTATTTTCTAATGGCGCATCATTGAACACACTCTTAATCATAGAGTAAACAGTAGCGTTAGCAGGTGTACCTTCTTTAACCCAATACTCTTTATAGTATTGGTTTCTTTCTAAGTTAGTGTTATGTCTATATAAGTCTCCTGCTTTAAAAGAATAAAAATAATTATTCATTCCTATCATCATGTCAGGAATGTATGAATAGAAGGATGGAAACCCTTGAACACTCTCGCTATATGTTAATGTATACTCTGCCATTGTTATTAGTATTTACCTCGTCTTGTGGAAGGAGAACTCTTTGTTGAACCACCCTTACCTGCCCATAACTTCTTACACGACCAATACCTTGCAGTTAACTTTGACTTAGCCGTACCACATTTGTGTCGTGCCTTAAAACTTTTTCGTGCAGCAGATGAATAGTTGTGTCCATATCCTTTAGCTCCAAAGTGAATAAGTTTTTCCTTGCCACCTTCACAGGCTTTAACCATCTTCTTCTTTCCTGCTCTATCGGATGCAACTACTTTGTTGCATTTCATTTTGCTTTTAGTTGCCATGTTATGTTACTTTTCCTGCTTTGGTATTAGATACAAACTGTTTCGTTCTACCATACTTCTTTTTCTTTTTAGCAGTGGCTGCCCTTTCAGACTTGCTCATGCTCTTTGCTTTGTTCAAAGGTAAGCATCTGTCAGGATTTTTTTTATTCTTACTCGTGCCACACGCTCCAAGTATTGAACCATCAGTTCCTATACGAACCCACTTCTCATCTCTCCATTTCTTTAGCTCACCCACGTTTAGTTTTTTTTGTTGGCTTCATACTCTTCAACATCTTATCAATTTTTGCTGCTTGACCTTTGTGCATAGCAGACGCTTTCTTTAATTCCTTAGAAATTATTTGTAGTTTTTTCTTATCCATCATTTACTTTTTTTTGCGTAGTTAGGGTCTTTACAATATTTACTCGCAGCCATATTTGCATACGCTGAAGGGTATCTATCAAAAGTTCTTTTAGCCCATGCTATTCCTGCAGGGCATATCTTATTATTTGTTTTAGTTCTACCTTTCTTTGCCATAGCTTATATTTTAAGGACAAGCTCCTTCACTTATTATTACACTGTTTGCATCTAACTCAAAAAATCTTCCTGTTGGTGTCCCATCATCCCACTTATAAAATCCTGCACCATATGAAGTGGCTACAGGAAACTGTCCGTTCACATCAGCAAACACCCAATCGTGTAACGCAGGATTACCTGCTGTTCCTGTTACAGGAGCGTTGTAATAAGTTATGTTAGGAGTAAGCGAACAAACGACACCTGAGCTTACCGCAGGAGTTAGTGTGCTTTGAAATCCTGTTAAGTTTGCAGGACACGCTGCAGCTAAACCAAAGGTACTTCCTGCACATGGAGCAACTACTTCTACCTGTATACTAATAGGTCCTGTTAATGGCTTAGGCACAACAAGCACCGATGCACCGGGTGTTCCCACTGTAGTTTGCATCTGCCCTGCTACAACTCCTCGTGTTACATACAATCCGCTTGCTGCAAAAGCTCCAAGTGAATAAGGATAAGTCTCTAAGTTATAAGGACTACCTGCAACAATACCACAATCTGCAGCCGTATCTCCTAAAAATGTAGGACTACTTGCTGCTGTACTTCCTTTATAACCAAAAGTAGTGGTGCTAAATTTATTATAAATCACTGAATCAAAAGTAGCTTTTACACCCACAGGAATAAAAGTTCCACCGGGAGTAAGAGTTATAAGTATTGCACCTGTTCCTGTACCCACCGTAAAAGAAACTGTGTATACTCCCGCATCTGTCGCTGACCCTGATATTGGAGTACCACACGCTGTAGTACACGCAGGACAAATTTCTATAGGACCAAGTATACAACCCGTCTGTTGACGATAATGAACACCATCTGAATACAATCCATCAGCCGCACATATAGTTAGTGCCGCATCAGTAAACACTCTTGTTGCAGTAGTGAATGTTGGTGAGTCTATATAATATGTTCCGAATGCTGCCATTTTATTTTATTAAGGTGTACAGGTTGTATTTATAGTTTCAGTAGGTACAGTGGTTGAAGTGCTTATTACTTCAAAGCATTTTGACCCATGGTTAATTAAAGTATAGTATGCTCCTATTACTACGGTTGTAGGAGATATGGCTACATACTCTTCAGTAGCATCTGCACTGTTTCTCATTAGATACCAATTGAAAGTACATACACAACATACATCCGTTATTGAAGCGGCATCATAACATAAGCCATGCTCTACGCTGTTACGATAGTCATATATAACATACAACTTTTCATCAGTACCCGCAGGCATTGTAAACTCTGCATAGTAAGTATTAGGCGCTCCTGTAACTACAAGAGGTAATGCTTGAGTAGACGCAGCAATTAACGCAGCAATATCCACAGGGTTGTTGCTGTATACTGTATTGGTTCGTAAGTATCTAAACTTATCGTTAGCTGTGTCAAAAGTAAAGTTATCAAATCCTAATCGTTGAGAAGTTAATTTAACTGTGCTTCCATTAGTAGGGGAAAAGCTATCTCCTTGCACTCCACTAAATGTATCGTACTGAGATATAAGTGGATTGGTTGTACCTGCAACAAATGTTACTGCGGTAGAATTTGTAGGAGAGATGTATGTTCCGTCCGTATAACCAAACTCATTGTGAATCATTTGCGCATTATCTATGTCTGATGTAACGCACACTTGAACAACTGTTAGTATAGATGTTTGAGGACACTCTACAGTAAACCTCAACGTAGCATCTGAACCTGTAGCTGTAATAACAATGGAAGCAGTAGTAACTGATGGCAAGCTTTTACTAAAAGAAAGTGTTCCACTTCCACTAACAATACCTGTTGATGTAGTTACTCCGTTATAAGTAACTGCAATAGTAGCGCTATCACCCACAGCAAGTGCGTATGGTATATCTACCGTACCTGTTACTGTTCCAAACTCTGCACAGAAAGAATACTCTGTCGTCATAGGAACTGTAATGTTTTGTGTTATACCACACTCAATACACTCTTCAATCACAGGTTTTTTTGTGGTATTAGATGACAATACATATTCATTCATATATGGGTCGAACCCTCCTAGCTTTTGTGTATCACCATAGTCTATAAATAAATTCCTAAACCAACTACGCATACCCACTTCTGATAGAACGGTAAGCTGTTCGCTTTGCCCTGCACTACCACGTAGTCTTAACACTGCGCCACGTTTTGAGTCGGTAAAGAACTTATCATATCCAAACACTACAAAACTTTCAGGGTTGTTACTAATGCCATATTGGTCTTGTCGTGCTACCTGCTGCCCTAAAACTTGTGGCACTGAGGTTACAGTCCCACCACCTACAGCATCAGTTAAAATATTTTTACCTACGGTCACATAAGATATTCTATCTTCTTGCAATACAAGTAGGTCGGTTGCTCTTGCGTGTAATATCTCTATAGAACCAAAAGAATCTTCTAATGGTAAGAAGTTAGCGAGTCCTAAATTAAATTCATTTAGTTTATTAACATTTGACTCGTCATTGTATACACCACTATATGTAATGTCAGCAAACCTATCTGCTTCTTTATAATCTTGAGCAGACACTGCGGTTGTTCTGTTACCTAAGTTAAATGATTGTCCGGATACAGAGTCTTCAATCTGATAACTCTCTACACCATTACCAAAAGATATACAGTTAGAAAAGTTTAAGTTTACAATTGCAGGAAGAAGTGCGGTTTGATTTTGGTCTCCCGGTGCATTACCTGAGAAATGCTTACCACTCTTTATATCAAATGTTTGACTACCCTCATAAAATATATCAAGGTCCGGTTCGATAGGCATCGTTTCAAATACCGCAAGTTGGGTAGCTCTTTGCACTGTAATGTTTGTAGTAATACAAACTTTTCTTTTGTCTTGTGATGCGGCTGCGGGGCAGGCTTTTACTCCTGCTGAAACTTGTAAGTATAATCTACCATCACCACCACCTGTCTGCCTCCAAAACCTATAAGTGTTTTCAAAACTAGAAAACGTGGGTTGACTAGGAGGTGAAGCACTAGTAACTGCTGCTAATTGAGCTTGAGTAATAGTAGTCCCACTGCTAATTTGATTTCCTGTATTAAGCTGAGGCTCAACTTGAGCCTCCCAAAATAATTGAAAGTTAGCGTAGTCTGATATCGCTGTGAAAGTTCTAATAAATTCATATTCAATATTCTCGCAAGTTACTCCTAAAACATCGTAACCCTTTCTTAAAAACCTTATGTCAATGCTTATTGTGCTGCCTGAAGGTATGGTATAGTCTATATAATTTGCTCCATCAAAATCGTTACACGTTCCATTTGCTGTAGGAAAATCTCCTGATGTGAGTTCACAAGTTTTGCCTCCATTAAATATAATTTTTGTAGCGTTCTCGTCATAGTTAGAAGCAAATCCTTTTGGTAGTAACTTTATATACACACCTGCTTGAGGAGGTAGCTCAGGTGTAACAGTGTTATCTATAAAACCTCTCGGTTGTACCTCCTTTTCTAACACCATTGTTGAAACGCAAGCTAAAACCGCCCCTTCAGAATCTCTTTTAACTTTTAACTTATCACCCTTCTCAACTTTAGCGGCATTGTCACCTTCTAGTAAATACCAATAATAACCTCCTGTATTGTCAGGATAAAAGAAATTGCTAAATACATTAAAGTATGTTTCTCTATCTGACTTGCAAACAAACTTATAATGAGCTGCCCAAGAAGGAGGGAGTTGAGTGGTAGGTATGGTTACCTGTATTTCATTTTTTAAAATTGAGTTAGCACATGGAACAAACACTGTATTACTTATACTTGTTAAAGCTGTTGTAGCTCTACAGTATTTGTCAAGGTATACTATACCAATATCATAACCTCTATCACTATGTAAACTTTCTGCATTAGAAAGAGAAGAGTAAGTTAAACTTAATGAGGTTATTTTATAATACTCATAAGCAATAACAGCCGTACCCACATAAACCATAGCCACAAGTTGCAATCCCACTACGTTACTTGCAGCGGATGTATCTATTGCAATAGGCTCTCCTGCATTAACAATCCCACTAGCTGTCTTAGTATAAGAACCAAGAGTTGCAGGAACATTACAGTTTTGAAAATCTGTTAATGTTGCTCCTGTACATGAGTTGGGAACAATTTGTATATTGGTAATAGTTCCTATAGCGTTTTCAAAAGAAGCGCTCTGAGCCATATCGAAGACGGAGTTAAAGTCTTGAGGTAAAGTATAGGTAAGAGTAATAGTAGTTAAAGGAGTGGTAGGGGTAGGAGGGGTTCCTTCAAACTGACTATGAATAAAAGTTAGAGTAAGATTGAAAGTTGTTCCTGCCGTAAGAGGCATTCCTGTAAAATCTATAAGAGCTTGACAGTCTGTAATTGTAGGGGAAGACGCAGGGTTAATTTGATAACTCACCCCGTTACCTTTAGTTAATTGACCTGCAGGTAAAATATTAAAATCAATTTCATTAGATATTAAAGATGTATAATAATCAAATCTAACTGAATTGTTATTTGAGTCAAGTAAATTATATCCGTCAATATAGTTTCCATACATTAAACGGTTACCCATTACACTTTGTGCTTTGGCAAAACGAGGAACATTGTCATACAATCTAAGTATTTCATAGCTAGGCAGTATGGTGTATATTTTACTATTATCAAAATCTAAACTCCAAAATGATTGGTCAGGCACTCCTTGCTTTACCTTGTCTATTTTTTCAATAACACGAATAGTAGTGGAAGCTGCTTCTTTAAATAACAAATCAAAACCTTTTACCAAAGAGTCTCCTGTGTAAATTTGAATTTTAGCAAGGTTGTATTTATTAGTCATCCCTTCGTTTAAATACGTTGTAGCGTCTATCCCGAAAGGTTTGGATGTAAATGCAATAGGGCTGAATGGAGATGTTGCGCTGTACTCCCCGTTCTCATACTTATACCTATAAGCAAAGCAAATAAATTTATCTTTCAAATAATTATTAGTGCTACCGTTGTTGCTTAATGTAATGATAGGAGCATCCGTTGGAGGTCCTTTAATAACTAATATGTCATCTGCTAAAAATTGGTCTATGCCTGCTGCACCTGCAGGACTTGGAACAGGATAGCTTTGCTTTATGTTTATTCTTCGTGGTGGATTATAATCATCCGTAAAGAACAATAAGTCGTCAACCATGTCCACCCCTGTAATTAAATACTTTGGGTTAAAGTTTAATCTTGTATCAGTAAAACTTGCATCGTTATTAATGCTAATGATATGATATGTAATTAAAGATAAAGTTATATTATATGAAAGTATTAAATCACACTTACTCGAGGAAGACGCTGCAAACTGAGGGTCATGAACAAACCAATAAATAGTTTCTCTTGCTCCATCTTCAAATGCTCCAATACATTTTGCAAACTTACTTAACTGTTGTCCGTTAACCTCAACAACTGTTAATGCCGTATTACCCTTGGTGTTTTCTACAGAACCTATCTCGCTACTTTCTGTTGAACCAAGTCGAACGTTCATTGCGTCTACATACTCTCCATTAGGCACAAGTCTCTCATCAAGAGACTTATTCATTCTACCTTTAATAAAGTTTCTTTTTAAGTTAGGCATCCTACTTTATCCATTTATCTCGTCCTCGTAGATTCATTAAGAGTCTACCCGGATGAATGTTACTTATTCTAATCTTAGCGTTTCTCAGTAGCGCTGACTTACTTTTCTGCGCTCTCCGTACAATGTACTCTTGCACACCAAGTTTACTGTTAAGTATTGCGTACTGAATGTATGCATAAATAAAATCTTCAAACAATTTGTTTACAGTAACCTTTGAGTCTGAACCATTCTCCATTCCATCTGAAACGTATTCCAATATACAGGTTTCTCCTGACATATCCGAACTAAAGTTTATAACACCACCTTTATTATCTATCCTAAATGTAGGATTAAAGTTTGCGGTCTCCGTATTTAAACCATACCTAGCTCCAATGTTATACTCAAAATACCAATCGCCATCACAGCAGTAACCTTCTTTATTGTTGTAAGGACTTTGGTTGTTGAGGTAAATACTTTTCTTTTGATTCTTAATTCTATCAAAATCAATCTCTGAGTATTGAGGAGAAAGTGCATTCCCATTTAAGTCGAATAAAATTCTACAGTCATTGTCTTGAAGATATGCACTTGCTCCATTAATTTGAATGTTCTCTGTAAGAGGTCTTAGCCACCCATCCTTGTATAAGGATATCCTAACCCAATTAACGTAGTCTGAGGGCAGCACAAAGCGTAATGTGTCACATACCTCAAGTTCTAGTGTTTTAATTTCTTTAAAGGCATCGTAGTTTAATTCTTGTATCGCTCTCTTTGCGTGGAATAAAACTTTATATCTTTCTTCGTTATTAACTAACTCATGGTTTCCATTATACATTAACATGAAGTTGTTAACCACATCTTCTAAACTAACGTATTGATAGGAACCCCAATTAGCATTCTCAGGAACTGCTCCTGAGTTTTCGTAATATGCGTACTGTGATATATATGCCATGGTTATCTACTTTCTTCTTGAATGTTTTGCGTTTCTTCTGTCTTACCAAACTGATATGCCATTTGTTCTCTGATAGACACACCTGCATACTCAAGTATCTTTGCTACTAAGTTTGGCTCATCTGATAAAGGTAATTCAAAATCTTGATAATCTGCTGCTCCTCCATTAAATACCGGCTCTCCTCCTGTTAGTACACTTACATAAGTCCACTTAGGGTCTTTAGGATATCTAAAGTATTGACACTTCACTTCACCATTCGCATCAATCGTAGTTGGATATGCAGTGATAACATCCCCCTCCAATGTATAAGCAGGGAATGTTTCATTAGGTGCAGTAAGTAAAGAATTGATTAGCATAGTTATCTTGCTATGCGTAACCTTCTCCATCTCTTTTAACTTTGTTCCGTTGTTAAATAAAACTTTATTAATAAGATAGTAGTCGCTACCCGTTGTTGCCGTAGTAGGAGCAGTGAATGTATTAGTAGCAATGTGAGTTAAGTCTGCAGTAACAGAGAAGAACTCAATTACTTCAGCCAAGCTTTTCTTTAAGTCAGCTATACCTGTACCTGACTGTCTTGCATTCTCTTTGTTAACTTGAAAGTTATAAGTATAAAAATAATCCTCATACATATCAAGCTGTGCTTGTTTAGCATATAGATTAAAATCAGATGGGGATATGTATCCGTAGTTGTTCTTGTTTAATACAGCTAATACTGTTGCTCTAACCGATTCTATCATTGGTAATCTTTTTACAAAGATAAAGAAAAAAAAAGAGGATGCATTTTTTTACATCCTCTAATAATTTTAAGCGTTAACTATTTTACTATGCCAAAGCAATAGCAGTAATAGTTGGCGCAGCGGTTCCCGCTGCAGGAGTCATATCCGAAGGGATAGTGACATCTACTACAGGGCTTTGCCATGAAGTAGCAAGAGCGGTGTTGATAGAATCAACAACCCAATTTCTCATTGCGTTACATTTATCCGGAGTTGCTGCTGCATATGCCGGTAATGCGTCATGAGTAATCTCAATTTTATCTTGAGCTGCCGCAGCCGTATTATAAAATATGTCTACTTGTGTAGCACTTGCTTGAACTACACTTACTATTCCTGTGCAAGGAATGATTTGTTGTCCTCCTGCAATACTTGCAGCAGTAACAGTTACTGATAGATACTTTTCCATTTTAAAAAAATTAATGGGTTAATAATAATACAAAGATACTTAAAATAAATTAATTGTATTCAATAGTGGCAATTTCTGCCTGAGCTGTTAAAATACCATCCGTTAATATAAAAGGAAGTTGTTTTGGAAGCTGCAATACGGTAGTTGTCGCTGAAGAGTTTATCAACTCCATAATATTAGATTGAATATATTCTCTCATACTTTTAGCGCCTGCTGCATCCCCTCCTATATTAAAAGTTAAGGTGTAACCTCTATTTTCAGGTAGTAAGATTTTTACCCCTACATCTAAAGCTAAAATAGTAATCATTCTAAACTCATCTACACTTAAATTCAAATACTGTGTACTGTTACTTTCGTATACTGATAAATACTTTGCCATTGTTTAAAAAATTTAATGGATTAATAATATCACAAAGATAACTAAAATAAATTAGTCTTCTAAGTTTGATTCAAGCATCTTTAATGCTTCTATTCCCTCTTCTGATTTTAAGTATGAACCTACCACATAGTATGGGTCTTCACCAAAAGGAACAACAAGCATTCTCTTTCTATTAGATGGGGTATTAAAGTACACATCCTTCTGCTTATTTCTAAAGGATAGTAATCCTTTTTCAAAGAACACCTTTACTTGTGACGTATGAGTTAAATCAGGGTCACTTAGAACGTGTAAGAAGTGATGAGGTTCTTGTCTTGCGTAAACAAGTACATCTCTTTTTAATTCTACTGTAGAAACTTTATCAGGGTCAGTACCAAATAATACTCGTGATACCATTTCTAATTGTGACATAGATAACTGTCGTGCTTGTATTAAAGCATCTACCTCTACGTTTAAATCTTCGACCTCATCTTTTGCATCTTTCTCATCATCTACTTCCTCAAAGACAATATCTCTTTGTGGATGTAAATATAAAAATTCCTGTAGTACAGGATTAGTTGATGGCACTGTTAAGAAACCATCTTCAAATACTATTGGTTCAAGTATTACATTACCATCCTGCTCATCCTCGAAAGGAGTTTTTTGATTAGCAGCATAGCGTAATGCTCTATTGGTATTAGTCTTAGTGTCGAAGTGAAGTAAGGCTGAACGTCTTGTGTGTCTTGTTGGCAGCATATAAGATAAAGGAGCTGCATCTTGTTTTAATTTGTAATGTTTAGTTACAAGGGTACTTTGTTTTTTCATTTGATTTGATTTAAAATTTAAAAAAAAAAGGGAGGGGATTAACCCTCCCTAATAATTATTCTTAGTCTTTAAAGATAAAGAAGTTGTTCGCTCCAAGAGTACAAACTGCTCTCTCAGATAGGAAGTTAACTTCCATCGCATCTAAGTCAGAAGTTCTTGCACCTCCGGCTGAACCTGTAATCCAAGTTTTGTATCGTCGGTCTTCTGTTTCAGAAGCTCTGTAACGTACGTGTAAGAAAGGACGCTTTGCATTCTTTCCAAGGATTTGGTCATATACAGATGTTGAACCTGCAGGAACTAAAAGTCCATTGATTCCTACACCTGCTCCTGTGATACCACCTCTCATTGTTGGGTCATTTAAGTATTTCCAATCTGTCTTGTAGAAGTCATATCCTCTTCTGAATCCTGAGAATCCTAAGTTAAGAGCCATTTCCTCATCGTTGTCAAATAGCCCGTAAGACGTACCACCTGCACCATAAGAGTTTTGCGCTGCTAACATATCATCTACATCAAATCCAAACTGACGATTCAAGAAGATAACATTCTCTTCGATTGCACCTTGCTTGTCTAATCTTTGGATAACTGCATCGAAATCACCTAGGACCTGTGGGTTACCACCACCCCAAACATTTCCTCTTTGCTCTACAACATAGAAGATACCCTCTGAACCTTGAGTAGCTGCTGATACACCTGAACCTGCACCTGCTGTAGCAGGAACTGCTTCAATCATTGCTGTTTCTAAGTAATCTTCAAAACGTAATCTTGTTTCATGCTCGGACTTCAAATACCAAAGGTATCCTGTTCCACCATTCTCAGTTGAGATTTCAACCCATCCGATTTGTGCCATATCAGAACCTGATACTGCATACTTA
>TARA_R110002049_G_scaffold26361_1_pt1 | contig 37418 bp, 26 predicted proteins | sample TARA_R110002049 | Tara Oceans TARA_R110002049 (sample SAMEA4396941) | marine metagenome | biome: Polar Biome; feature: [SRF] surface water layer (ENVO:00010504); material: water (ENVO:00002006), including particulate matter (ENVO:01000060) such as... | depth 5 m
ATCATCATTAAACTCAAGCGGTTTGCTCCAATATTGGTAATCGTGCCCTTTTACGTTATCTGATGCCGAACCCCATAAATCGCCAATCCACATAAATTTTTCGCCATTTTCTGTTTGCAGCTTGGTAACATAACTTTGTTGTGCGGGAATGATGGGTTTCTTTGGGATGGTTTTACCAGTAATAAAAAAGGAAGCCGCTTTGGAAACCAATACTTCTTCAGAAAATAGGGCTATCTCGTTTATGTAAAGTTTGTCAAATGAATAATTTTCAGCAATAGGTACTATTTTAATTCTATGGGTATGTATGCCATTAAAATCAATAGAAACCTGTTCTTGTAAAGCGGATTTTAAAACGGTTATATTTTCTGGATTAATTTCATCCCATGTGCTGAAGTTCCAAGTGAATATTTTAAAATTTGGAGTTTCTATTTTTGGATGCACCCTTGGGTTACTCACATCGCCACAATTTTCTGGTCGGTTTCCTGTAAATAGATGCATCTTGATGTTATCAACTGTTTTTTTATCAGAAAATTGAACTTCAACAGCATTAAAAATACTATCCTTTTTTTCGATGGTTTCGTAAAGCGTTCCTCTGGTTACGCCATCATTTATAACCAATGACGATTTTCCTGCGTATCTATTGATATTTCCTGTAAATTGGTATCCATTTAATGGATTATCAGACATATATACCCGTGCTCCAGAACCATAATTACAAAAACAACAGGTATAATCGGTCATTAAATAATAGGTTCCGTTTTTCTTGAATTGCGTACCTGCTTCCATATGTTCTGCGATAATACCACCATTTTCCATGGTTGAAACGGTATAATCTTCATCCAATTTTTCTACTGATACCTGATGGTTTTGAATGGTGTTATAGCTTAAATAACAACTCTGGTCGTCATCAACAAAAAGTCCGAAATCGCCCAATCCAACATCCGACCGGAACATCTTTACGTTGCTATTTACAATTTTAAAAGGACCTGTAGGGCTTTTACTGGTTGCCACTCCAAATTGTCCGTTCCATAATTTAGGATACCAATTGTACCATAATACATAACGTTTTGTTTTTTTGTTGTACACCACATGTGGACGGTAATACACGCCTTCGGGTTGATTTGGCAACAATCTACCCTCCTTTTTCCATACTTTTAAATCTTTGGAACTGTAGCATACATAATGATTTTCAGTAGTAAATCCGTTGGTATTGCCATAACGTGTACCGTACCAATAAAACGTATCGTTAAATTGAATGAGCCTGCCATCGTGGGCATCTACAATATGCCCATCGGTATCTAAACGGGGTTTTACATTATTTACGGTTATGGTTTGTGATGCTACTATGTTTGCTGAAAGCAACATAAAAACATAGAAAAACAGATGCCGTTGAAAACAAATTTTATTTATAGATTTACTCGTTTTTAGATTCATGATTTATTCTATTTATAAAATTGATCAATAATTTAAATGCAGGTTGTACCATACCACCATGGTCATAGCCATCCAATTCATAAAGCGTGGTGTTTTTATGTCCAACCACTTTTAACATACGCATGAAATAGGCGTTTTCCTCATAACGTCCCAATAGTTCTTTTTCTCTATCTCCAGTAATCAATAGTATGGGCGGTGCCTCTTTTCTAACATGGTACAGTGGTGCGAACTCGTCAATAATAGGTTGTGTTCCTTCAATACCTTGTTCTTTTCTTATGGTAAAATGGGTTATGGTATGACCGCTAAACGGAATTAAGCCCGCAATGTCATTGGCATTTATATCATATTTATTGAGCCATTTTTTATCAAAACCTACCATGCTTGCCAAATAGCCCCCTGCGGAATGCCCAGACACAAAAATGGATTTTTTAGTGCCGTTGTAGGTTTCAATGTTATTGAAAACCCAAGCTACGGCAGCGGCGGCATCTTCTATATATTTGGGATTTTTAACTTTTGGGGATAACCTGTAATTTACGGCAACTATAATTATTCCGTTGTTTTTTAAGGCCTCGGGAATAAATTTATCGCCACCCGAAAGTCCACCTCCATGAAACCAAACTACAGTGGGAGCATCCTTTTTGGTTTTGGGATAATAGACATCCAACTGACACCTATTTTTCACATAGGCATCAACATCATTTATAGAATCATTATAATAATGAAGTCCTTCATCGGTATCATACGTATTATTTTGTGAAACCACAGACATCACAAAAAGAAGCGCGACGTATATAAAAATTTTATATATCATTATTTTTTAAAGAATTTATTTTGACACATAATAAAAATTTATAATAGAACAAATAAATTACACACATTTAGCACATTACGGCTTGTTCGTTACATAGACCTCACAGGTTTTGAAAACCTGTGAGGTCTTAATTATCCTGAAAATTACGAGTAGTTTAATTCTCAAAATTAATTTTTATGTCCCTTTATAATTCGGGTTCGGTTCTGGAAACTTAGCATTCATACCTTTTAAGGCATCATCTAATTTTTGCTTCATCTCCTCAAATTTTTCAGAATTGGATTCAACCAAATTATGGGACTCACTTATATCTTCCTTTAAATTGTATAATTCGTAACGCTCGTCTTCATAAAAATATAAAATCTTCCAATCGCCTTCACGATATGCCGATGCTGGTTTGCCGTGTTGTGGGCTATAGTGTGGTAAATGCCATAACAAGCCACGTTGTTGCAATGCTTCACCTTTAAAAATGGGCACTAAACTTACGCCATCATTGGTCTGGTTTCCAGCATCGGTAACATCTACAAACGTGTTAAATAAATCTTGGGCAACAACAGGGGTATGGTTTACTTGATTAGGCTTAATCATATTAGGCCACTTAACAATAAACGGTTCTCTGATGCCCCCTTCATAAATATAACCTTTGCCTTTTCTTAAGCTACCATTATCCGTGGGTGGGGTATATTTTGCAAAATAAGGTACTTCTTCAACGGATAAACCACCATTATCTGACGTAAAAACAACCAAGGTGTTTTCATCAAGTCCCAGATCTTTTAATGTTTTTAAAATACGCCCCACATTTTGGTCAATGGATTCTATCATGGCCGCATAATGTATATTCGGCATGATGGACTCATCATCATCACCACGTTTTTTTCTGTATTTTTCCACAAGTTCCTCTTTACCTTCAATAGGCACGTGAGGTGAATAGTAATTCAGACCTAAAAAGAAAGTCGAATCTTTTTCTTTGGTTATAAAATCGATGGCTTTAGTGGTCAATACATCGGTAAGATAATCGCCTTCCTTAGCATCATTTTGTATTTCCGGTTTTTCTCCCATGGGAAAAAAAGGATAGAAAAAACTTTGTGGCAAGCCGTTCCATGCGCCGGCAATATTCAAGTCATAACCTTGCTGCTGTGGTAAAAATTTACCACCTCCCAAATGCCATTTCCCAATGTGGGCAGAATGATACCCCTTTGATTTCAGAGCTTCTGGAATGGTAGTAAATTCCAAATCCAATTGCTGACTAACGGGAGGCGTCTGCAATTTTTGGTTGGGGCCTGCGGGTTGGTTGCCGTGAATGTGCTCCGTAATATTGACTCTTATAGGATGCAAGCCTGTAACTAAACTGGCCCTGGAAGGACTGCATAAAGGTGCCGCAGCGTATCCATCAGTAAAACGGATGCCCTGACTTGCCAACTGATCTAAATTAGGGGTTTCTATAAAGTCGTTACCATAACACCCCAAATCGAACCAACCCATGTCATCTGCAACAATCAATACGATGTTGGGTTTGGAATTATCAAAAATTTCTTTTTTCTTCTCTTTACAGCTAAGTGACAATACAGTTGCAATGATGCAGGGCAAAAATCTTTTTAAATGATAATACATATACTGTGTTTTTATATGAATGTTTAGTTATCTTAATTTGATTTGATTTGATAATTTCCTGATGCTATTTCTATAAAATGATAATCTTTTTCTGTCACAAATTGAACTGTTTTATCATTTACTGAAATCTCTTTGAATGTTGAGGGCACATAGATTTTTGCTTTTGTATTTTTAGGAATTTTCAATTTTAATCCATACCCGTTCGTAGCATCAATTTCTACTTCAATGTTTCCCTTAACACTTGGTACTACTGCTTTCACTTTTTCTAAAAAACCCAATTGTGGTTTAATTTGAAAAGTATCGTACCCTGCAGAGGTAGGATATACTCCAACTACGTATTGTGACAATAAAGTAAGTCCTCCTCCACTCCATGCGTGATTTGTTGTACCACCACCAAAACCTGCTGCACCAATGCCCCAGCCTTCCCAAAGCGTCGTATAATCGGGATGGTTTACCATGGTTGAAAAACGGGCTTGCATACGTTGAAGCGCTTCATTGGGATAGCCCATTTGAAACAGGGCTTCCAACACATATTTTTCCATATAGGGACTGGCATGTTTTTCTTCTTTTAATATTTTCAAAATAGCTTCATATTTTTCAGCATCTGCCAACCCAGAAACGACTGCCAAACCTTGTGAGCGGTCGTCTGTTTTTCCTTGGTATTCTGATGAACGATAGGCAGTACCGTTCCAAAATTCGGTATTGAAATCTTTTTTAAACTGTTCCATTTTTAATTTTGTAGCTGATGTCTTTTCGGTTTTCCCTAACAATTCAGACATTCGATAATAGCTGTCCAACGCCATATAATATTGGGTATTGAACAATATGGGCATATCTTTGTTATCGCCCCAATCTCCCCAGGTCCATCCGCCTTTTCTGACTATAACAGTTCCGTTATCATTTAACTTCCAAAGGGCTAGATATTTTTCCACCCTGTCGTAAACTTTGTCAATGGTTTCTTTATCATTCGTATGCCAATAATAATTCCAAAAGCCATGGGTGCCAATACTCGATAGCATTTGTGTTGGCAATTCTTGATGCCAATTTCCTGCTGGAATGGGAGAATAAATTGTGCTGTCTTTTCTCTGCCAATTCATCAATTCTAAAATGCCTTTTTTAACTAATTTATTAGAACTCGGCGATAATGCGTAGAACGCTTCGCCACTTTCCAGAACCACATCGCCCCACCATTGCGCGCGTTCCCTATCTGGACAATCCATATAGGTGTCGCGCATGGTTACATATAAAGTTCGTAATGATTTTTGCCACAATCGATTGTAAAAATCTTCATTACATTCAAAATTCCCTGTAAACTCCGTATTATAGCCTGTTTCCCTGTATTTTAAATCCAATACTTTAACACCTTTCGGAATGATGTAATACATAGTTTCACCATTCATCCAACCCAAACTTTCATAGGACTGAATACCTTGTTTTGTGGTGTATTCCGCTCTTACGTTTGGTGGCCCTCCGCCTCTGTAATTGCTTGTTAGCATCTCTACAACAAGACCTTCTTTCGCATCAAATTCAAAATATGGAGTAATTTGTGCATTATAAGGCAACGCTAATTTTAGAGTGTCTCCTGTGGAAATAAATGGGAAATTTAATTTCGCCTTATACGACTTTAATTCGAGATTTTTCCATTGAGGAATAGGACGTTGTACTAAATTGTTCCAAGGTGAAATAGGCGCAGTTCCATATACAATGGCATTTCGTTTTTCAACGTCATCAAAATTACCCTGTCTTGCATCGAAAGCAACATTAGATTCTGGTAATCGATAATTAGGATGAGGGGCATTAGTTTCGGTATAAGCAGGATGTAACCAAGCTTTCCAAGTGCTATCTGATAATATACTAAAATCATCAGTTTGTGCATCAAATATCAAACCAGCTTTACCACTACTTTTATGAGAAAAACCATCTTTACCAAAATACCAAACCAAAACCGCGAAGGTGTTTGTGCCTTTTTTTAAATATGAAGTTATATCAACTTTGTCATAATAAGTATCTTTTGGTGTTGGGCCTCGTTTTAATCCGCCTTCAAATACTACCATTTTTCCGTTTATCCAAAGCCAATATTTCGAATCGACCGCAATCCTTGCTACTATTGGTTCTTTAGAGATTGCTTTTATATTGATTTCCTTTCTGAAGTTAATCCAAGTATTAACCGTATCTGTACCAACATCCGTACCGATCCATTGTGCTTTCCACAGATAATCAGCTTCTAACTCCTCTACATTTAAAACTTCATTTTTGGTAATAGGTGATTTATTTTTACAAGAAAAAAAGCTTACAATCAAGATTGAAATAATATATAGAAAATGCTTCATATCTATTTAATTATACAAATAACTGGTGTTCCAAACGAAAACCTTTTTAGTAAGTCAATTACCAAAATGGATAAGACATTAAAGAGCCCCTAATGGTAATTAATTTACTTATAAAACATGTGGAATTTGCCACGGTTTAACATCTTGTGCATGCACTATAACAGCTTTAACCAACACGACCATTATTAACCTACATAACTATCTTTTCCTTTTTATGAAATGTCTTTAAACCAATAATCATTTGAGATGGTAAATTCATGTTTATGAATCAATAAAGGTGTTTCAAAAATACATTTGAACCACCTTTACCTAACTAAATAAACAAACTCAAACTAAATATTTATTACCAACCATCCGTTTGTTGAAAACCGAATTGGTCAACCTGTCCTTGTGGTATGCCAACTAAAACCCTGATATTTTGATAGGCATCTGCGGTAACTGTTAAACCATCGGCCACTTGTTGGGCACCATGCGCCGTCATGACGGAAACGAGTTCGTTTCTTCTTAATAAATCAAAGAAACGATGTCCTTCAAAGGCTAGTTCACGCCTGCGCTCATCTGCAATGGTTTTTGTGATGTCGGCCAATTCAGCAGCACTAAGAGCAGGATTAGTTATTCCTGCACGGGTTCTAATAGTAACAATAATGGTTGCAGGATCCCCACCGCCTGCTTCTGCATAGCATTCTGCTAGCATTAATAAAGCATCTGCATAACGAAACATAGGCACGTTAATGTCTTGCTCTCCGGGCTCTACAAAAGGGAAAGCAAACTTACTGGCCCAGTTATAGGTATTACCGACATTATCTGTATATACAGAGATATTATGGTCTTTTCTCGCATCGCCATCTACATATAAATCAATTAAATCTTGTGTGGGCCTAAATTGGTTTCCTCGATTATTTGGGGTAGAGCCGACACCTAAAATTTCTTCGCCACTAACTGAAGGCACAAAATTGGTAAACAAATCGATGGTTTGACCGAGTGAAAAAGAATTTTGAATTTCAAAAATATTTTCTATGTGGTTTTTTGTTTTAAAAACATCTACATAATTAGGCAATAAACCATAACCTAAGGTTGTAATTTGTTCCAATAATGGGATGGCTTGTTGGTATTGCTGTTGTGCCATATGAATTTTGGCTTTTAGCATCAATGCGGCTCCTTTGGTTGCACGCCCTTTATCGGCGGCTTCTATTGCGGAAGGGAGTGGTAATAATGAAATGACCTTGTCGGCATCCACCAATAAACTAGCATACACTTCGGCGGTTGGGTCTCTTTCCAAAAACTCTTCGGATCTAATTTTTTCGGGTGTTTCACCAGCTTTAGTGACATAGGGAATATCTCCAAACACGCGTACTAAATTAAAGTGAAACCATGTTCTAAAAAACAAGGCTTCACCTTCTCTAAAGTTTTTAGCCTCAATAGTAGGGTAGTCTGGACGATTGATATTTGCCAGTACAAAATTCGCCCTAGAAATCCCTTGGTAATTAGTGGACCAATAACCTCCTATTCGGGAATTATTAGCCTGCATTGTAAATTCATTTAATTCATCATCGTCAATTCCCCCTGAATCTCCAGTTGATTCAATGTTGGTATTATCAGATCTGCTTTCACCAAAACGCAATTGTAATTGATCAGTATATAAACTACGGTTAGAGACATATATTCCTGCCACAGCTTGATCTATTTCTTGAACAGTTTCAAAGAATCCTTGAGGTGTTCTGTAAGCTTCTGGAGTTTCATCTAAAAAATCATCACAGCTTGTGAAAACCAATAGCATTAATATCCAATTAATATATTTTTTCATAATTATTTGTTTTGATGTTATTAAAATGTTACGTTTAAACCAATAGCGAGTGTTCTTGAAATGGGATATGCTCCGTAATCTACATTTCTAACCAATGCATTATCACCAGCTCTATTGGTAGTTGGGCTTCCGTAATCGTACCCAGAGATAAGAATTGGGTTTTGTAAACTTGCGTATATCCTAATACTGTCAAAGTAACCTTTAGACCAATTGTCATTTATTCTGTAGCCAAATGTGATATTACGAATCCAGAGATAATCTGCTTTTTGAACGGATAATGAATTTGGTTTTCTAAAAAACACTTGACTATTATTACTACCAATACCAGGAATGACTTTGGTTGTTGGATCATCGCCAGGTCTAAAACGGTCTAACAATTTTCTACTAACATTAAATTGACCATCATTTTGATTATCTAAAAATTGTGTTTGTCCAAATAAAATACTGCCTCCTACAGAGCCATCTAAGCTCATACTAAAATCGAAATTTTTATAGTTTATTTGTTGGCTAAATCCAAAAGTGAAATCAGGATTTGAATCGCCAATTATTTCCACATCTTGATCCGTAAGTCGACCATCTTCATCAACATCTTTGAATTTAATAGAACCTTCTATAGCTCCAGGGTATTTAGGCACATCGGCATCGTCAATTTCTGTCTGGGTAAATAAACCTGTAATATTTAGTCCTAAAAATTTTCCAATAGTTTGACCCTCTCTAACTTCTGTAAAATTGATGCCCGCAATGTTACTGCCACCTGGGTTAAAGAAGCCTTCCTCTTGGATTAAATCGATGACTTTATTTTCATTTTGAGAATAGTTAAAATTAGCATTCCATTGTAAATCTTTGGTGTTGAAAACTTTGAGATTTAAATCAATTTCAAAACCTTTATTTTCAATTTCTCCTACATTATCAATAACGCTGCCGAAACCACTGGTAGCTGGTAAAGGTACTGACGCCAAGAAATCTACCGATGAAATGTTATAGTAATCAAAACCAATGGTAATTCTATTTTTAAATAAGCCTAAATCTACACCAAAGTTGGTCTCCTGGGTTTCTTCCCATTTGGCAGCTAAATTTGGAAGACCTGTTAAAACAACACCAGGCTCATTACTACCATTAAAGGTATAATTAAACTGTGCTCCAGGATTAATTCTACCTTGTGCTTGGTAGTTGCCTAATCCGTTATTACCGCTAACTCCATAACCTCCTTCAATTTTAAAATCGGAAATAACATCTTTTATAGATTCAAAAAATGGTTCGCTAGAAATCCTCCATGCTGCAGCAATGGATGGAAACGTTCCATATCGATTGCCTTCTCCAAATCTTGAAGACCCATCACGACGTACTGTAGCCGTAACATAATAACGATTCTTAAACGCATAGTTTACACGTGCTATCATTGAAATAAGTGCATTGGAATCGCTTGAAGCATTTGCTGACAGATCGGTTGGTTCTACTGAATTTTGACCACTTGGCAATTGAATGGCCTCATCGGCTAAATTTGATGATTCTACGTTGGAGGATGTTCCTTCGCGTTTTTCCATGGTATAACCAACCAAAGCATCAACATTGTGAACATCGTTGAATGTTTTTTTGTAATTCAAAGTGTTTTCAAAAACCCAGTTAAAGTTATTTTGGGTAAACACACGAGCACTGGCTTGTTGGGTTCCCAGCAAGCTAGGACTCAAGCTATTTCCAGGGAAATATGATGGGGTAAAATTCCTGTTATTTCTATCAAGATACTGTAAAGAACCAAATGTTTTTGCTGTTAGTCCCGGTAATAGTTCCCATTCTAAAAAAGTCCCTAGACGTATTTGGTTGGTACGTCTTGTATCAACTCTTTTAGTTAATAAGGTGACGGGGTTTATATTTCTGGCTCGGTAAATTAAATTACCTTCGGTAACACCAGTTAAGTTGCCTTCATCATCAAACAAGGGTGCTGTTGGATCGGTCCATGCAGCCAAAGAAACGGCATTGTAAATTTGAAAGTTCCCTGCGCCACCTTCCGTTCTTCCGCCAGTAGCTATAGCTTGTGAGGGTGCGAAATTAATACCGAATTTGAGGTTGTTCTTTAATTCCATATCAAAATTTGCATTGATGGAATATCGTTTAAAATCTGTCCCTATCAACGTTCCTTCTCTGTTTTCAAGTCCTGCAGAAACACTATATCTTACCTTTTCCGAGCCACCTCTAACACCTAAATCGTATTTTTTAACATAACCATTTCTGGTAATTAAATCAAACCAATCGTTATCAGGGCCTATATCTGTTAAGCCTAAAAGGAAGGTTCTCTGTCTTCTTTGCAACCCGCCTAAAGGAAGCCCATCAGCCTCTTTATCGTCATAAAAATCCAATTGGTATTGGTATAATTCCTCGGCATTCAATACATCTTGTTTTTCGTAATCTGGAATGGTTTGTATGCCCAGATTTGTGCTGAATGAGAATTTAGGCTTCCCTTTAACACCTCGTTTTGTTGTAATGATTATAACGCCGTTGGATGCTCTGGATCCATAAATGGCTTTTGCTGATGCATCTTTTAAAACACTTATCGATTCAATATCGGTAGGATTTATGGAGCCAAGAATATAGTTGTCGCGTTGAGACGCAATGGCTTCACTGTTTCCTAATGGAAAACCATCAACCACATATAAAGGCGTGTTATTTCCTAACGAAGCAACTCCTCTAATGGTTAATTGAGGCCCACCGTCTGGCGCACCATTTTGTCTGAATTGAACCCCAGACACCTGACCTATTAAAGCTTCTTGGAAAGTGTTTACCTGCTGTACGCCAATTTGGCTTGCCTGAACGGTGGAAACGGCTCCAATTAAATCTTCACGTTTCTTAGAACCATAACCAATGACAACAACTTCGTCTAATTTTGATATGTCTTCTTTAAGTATCACATCTATTACCGATTTGTCGTCTATGGTAATTTCCTGTTTTAAAAAGCCTAAATAAGAAAACACTAAAGTATTAGCATTTTGTGGTATCTTAATTGTATAACTCCCTTCAAAATCGGTTACAGCACCAGTAAGTGTTCCTTTTACGATAATGCTTACACCTGGTAACGGCAAGCCACTGGCATCTGTTACGGTTCCGGATATTGTCTGTTCTTGAGCTGCATCATCAATACCATTCGTGCTAATTGATTTCTTTTTGATAATGATAGCACCACTATCTGAAATCTCAAAAATAACACGGGTATTAACAATACATTTTTCTAGTAATTCGTTGGCTTTTATAGTGCCTTTTTTCAACGTTATTTTAGAGGCATTCTTGAACAGATTTTCTTGGTAAATGAATTTATAATCTGTTTGATCGCTAATCATTTTAAAAACGTCATCTACCGTTACTACTTTATCCTCATCAACAACAATTGTTGTACCTTGGGATAATACATTATTTGGAGTAAACCCAAATACTGAGCAGAAAAACAGGAAGACGAACGTTCTCATAATGATTTTTAGAAGATGTTTTCTATATAGAAAACAGGCATTTGTTAATTTAATTTCCATAAATTTACATAGTTTTAGTTAGTTAAACATTTAATTAATTAATCGCACTAAAGGAGGGAAAACTATTTACAGTAGGATGTGATGTGTGTCCCTCTTTTTTATTTTAGTATTATCTTTTTATCGTTTATTTCATAGTTGGTGATGTTGTTTGTGTTTTTGATTAGTAAAAGGATTTCTTCTAGTTTTTGATGTTTACTTAACTCTCCATTGAATTTAATGTCTTTAAGTGATTCGTTTTGAAACTCAATCTCTACATCGTACCATCGCGAAAGTACTTTCATGATTTCCCCTAGAGGTTTATGCTGAAAAATGAAATCGCCATGAATCCATGCAATTTCTCCCTTTACATCGACCATTGATACTTTAGTAGCGTTGTTTTTAACATCAAGGATTAACTGTTCATTTGGTGCAAGATTTTGTTTTGAAGCACCATTAGTTACAGCTACTTCCCCTTCAACCAATGTGGTATAAATATGTGTTTCATCTTTATAGGCTTTCATGTTGAATTGAGTACCTAATACTTCTATTTCCTGAAATATATTGAGTACTTTAAATTTTGCTCCATCATGTTTATAACTTGGGGATACTTTAAAATAAGCTTCACCATAGAGCAACTCCACATTTCGTGTTTCTCCTTTATTAAACCTTACTGGATATTTTAATTGGGATTCGGAATTTAACCATACTTCTGTTCCATCTGATAAAACAACATGAAATTGCCCACCTCTTGGGATGGTTAAATAGTTGTATGCTGTTTCAGTATTTGCATCATGGTTAGCATCGTAGATTAATTTTTCTCCATTACTTCTTAAATTATTGGCTGCATAGGATTTGCCTTTTTCCAATGCTATAATAGTCCCATCTCCTAATGTTAAAGTCGCTTTATCAGTGCCTGGTTCAATCTCAGTATTTACTAATACAGGAATATTGTTCTCTAAACTTTTATCAGGAATACTATTGGTCAAGTAATGAACTGAAACTAATAGTCCAACAAGCATAGCCGCAGCTATGTATCTATATGTTGATTTATTTTTTAATTTATAAACAAGGGACTTCTCTTTTTTTATAGATTTGAGTAGTTGCTCAAGTACTTTTTTTGTGTCTGGATTGTTCATACTATATGAAATTACATAATGTGTTTGCACGAAGCCCTTGAAAAAAATTTTATTTGACGGTTCTTTTATCCATTCTGAAAGATCGTCTAAATCATTGCTTGTAGCTGATTTTGTTAAATATTTTACTATTAGTTTTTCAATTTTTGATGCCATTTTTTTGCAAACTTTTATATTATAATTACAAAGTGAAAATGAATAACCCTTGCTTTTTTAATATTTTTTTTACTTATTTGTTATTATATTGTGATATTTACACTGCACTTAATGATAATTTACAAGTTTTGATTAAATCTGATTCTTTTTTAAATAACACCAAATTAATAGAACATCTCAAGAAAGGTGACGAAAATGCTTACGCACACCTAGTTAATGTTTATCATAAACCACTTTATGTTTATGCATTAAGCCTAGTCAACGATAAAGCTAGTGCTGAGGATATCATCCAAAATGTGTTTTTAAAAACTTGGGAATTCAGAAAGCTTTTAAATCCAAATTATTCGATAAAGAATTTCTTATATAAAACCACTTACAATGAATTCATCAATCAATATCATAGGACCAAGGCTATTTCGTTACTAGAAAGATCCTATGTGGAAGCATTAAATGAGGTGGTTGACGACAATAATGATACATTATTGGAACGTAAGATTGCAATAATAACTAAGGGTATAACTCGTTTACCTCCTAAATGCAAAGAAACTTTTTTGTTGAGCAAAAAAGACGGTCTCACAAATATTGAAATTGCCGAATACATGAATATTTCAATTAAAACTGTGGAAGGACACCTAACTAAAGCATACAATTTATTACGTAATAGTATTAGTGATCAGTTAAAAGGACTTTTTTTTCTATTATTAAAATTTAAAAAACTTTAGGGCTTATTTTATAAGTAAAATTTGTACCAATTTAAACCAAAACAGATGAATTTCTAAAACAAAAATTCAGTCCTTTTTAATAACTTAATGCCTTATTAAAATTTGCTTATGCATTTTCCAGTTGTAACACCTAAGCAAAATCATCTTACATTAAAAAAAGTGAAATTAAAAATTTTAATTACTAGCGTATTAGTCCTATTAATTTGTAACTCTTGTATTAAAACAAAAATTGATCCAGTTACTTATGTTGATCCGTTCATTGATTCCCATAAGAGTAGATGGTTCTATTTTTCTTCTGCTAGTCGTCCTTTTGGTATGGTAAACTTAAGTCCAGACACATGGACAAAAGGCAGTTGGAATAGCGGTTATTTATATGATAGTTTACATGTTAGAGCTTTTAGTCATATACACTCATGGCAAATGGCAGGAATACCAGTTATGCCAACAACAGGTGAACAATTAAGTCATTTAGGAATGGAGGAAACAAAATCATCGTTTACGCACGATAAAGAAATTGCTCAACCTGGTTACCATAAAATAGTTTTAGATGATTATGGTATCACGGCAGAATTAACTTCAACAACACGTGTAGGTTTTCATAAATACACGTTTCCAAAAACAGATAGTGCTTATATAAATTTTCATACAGGAGCCTTTTTGGCGCACGGTGAAATTGATTCATCTTACGTAAAAAAAATTAATAATTATGAAATAGAAGGATTCTCTTTAATAGGTAAAACTTTGAGAAGACCTAAATCAACTTATGTTTATTTTGTCGCAAAAACGAATCAGGAGATAAAAGAATTCGGAGGATGGGAAAACGCTAAACTTCTTTCGCAAGTCACAGAAGTCAATGGCAAAAACAATGGCGCCTATTTACGTTTTGAAACCAATGATAAACCTATTTTAATGAAAGTAGCTATCTCGTATACCAGCATAGAAAATGCTCGAAATAATATGAGCGTAGAACTATCGGGTTGGGATTTTGAAAAAACGATAGCAGCATCAAAAAAAGAATGGAGATCTATGCTCTCTCGTATTGAAGTTTCTGGCGGCACAGAAAAACAAAAAGTTAAATTTTACACAGATTTATGGCACGCACTATTGGGACGAAGAATAGTAAGCGACGTAAATGGTGAGTATTGTGATATGACAGGGGATCAGCCTGCAATAAAACAAGTTAAATTGGATAGTGTAGGCAAACCTGTTTTTCCCCAATATAATTTCGACGCATTATGGGGAAGTCATTGGACGCTTAATACACTATGGTCTATGGCATATCCTGAAATTATGGATGGCTTTTGTAACTCCATGATAAACATGTATTCCGATGGAGGTTTGATACCTCGTGGGCCTTCTGGAGGAAATTACACCTACGTCATGATTGGAGACCCTGCAACATCTTTTTTTGCTACTTCATACAATAAAGGAATACGAAATTATGATGTTGATTTGGCCTACAAGGGGCTATTAAAAAACGCATATCCCGACGGGATTCGAGATAGAGCGGGTTATGAACATGATGACAACCCAACTGGAGGCGGAATGACTTACTATTTAGATAGAGGTTATGTGCCTGAAGGATTACGTGGTAAGGGACTACATAAAGATGGTGCCTCCATGACACTTGAATATGCATACCAAGATTGGTGTATTGCACAAATAGCAAAAACTATGGGCAAGAACGAAGATTACAACTATTTTATGAATCGTTCTGAAAACTACAGGAACTTATGGAATCCTAAAACTAAATTTATTCATCCACGTAATATAAATGGTTCATGGATTGATGAGTTTAGTCCGATTGCTGAAAAATTCAATTCAAAAGGTTTTTGCGAAAGTAATTCTGCTATCTATACCAACTATGTACCACATGATCTAAATGGTTTAATCAGTTTATTTGGAGGAAAAGAAAAATATACCACTTTTTTGGAAAGTTCATTTAGTAAAGCAGAAGCAAATCGGTTTATAGCCCCTCATGGTAAACATGCAAAAAGCTGGGTCGATTATGAAAACCAACCATCGTGCCAAATGGCTCATTTATTTAATTTTAGTGGCTCTCCTTGGCTTACTCAAAAATGGGTTAGAAAAGTAAAGGAAATTACTTTTGGAGACACAACACCTTATGGTGGATACAACGGTGATGAAGATCAAGGGCAAATGGGTGCACTTGGAGTACTTATGTCTATAGGACTGTTTCAAATGGATGGAGGAGCATCAGTAAATTCATCATACGAAATTACTTCACCTATATTCGACAAAGTAATAATCTCATTGCATCCTGATTATTATCAAGGGGAAGCGTTTACAATTTCAACCATAAATAACTCAGCTGAAAATGTCTATATTCAATCCGCTAAATTAAATGATCAAGATTGGAATAAATGCTATTTTCAACACGATGACTTTTCAAAAGGAGGAAAATTAGAGTTAGTAATGGGATTCAATGCCAACAAAAACTGGGGCGCCCGGTAATATTTAAAAATTCTTGTTATTTTTCAACTCTTGTACTAAAACTGAAATTTACCCAGTTAATTATATGAACCCTTTCATTGCCTCCCGTAAGAGTAGATGGTTCTATATTTCTTCTGCCAGTCGTCTCTTTGGTATGGTTAGCCTAAGTCTGGACAGCTATAAAGCTTTGGCTTTTAATATTACACAACAATTAGAAAAACTATTTAATAAAGTAAGTGTCAAACTAGCGAGAACTAGACTCGAACCTGTAATATTGAAGTTATGTGCAATAGAACTGGAAATAACAAGAAAAAATGCAATTTTACTTTATCTAAATATAACTGACCCTATAATTATTACAATAACTACAATAAATATCACTACCGCCCAATTAGGATAAATTTTCGCTTGCTTTATCATACTTTCAAAACGACTTTCAAAACGTTCAATGGCTTTTGTGTGTGACTCCATTTTTTGTTGCAAGTCCACTGTTTTGATTTATTAACAATGGAAAACAAGAGTTTATGAAAATATTGGAGATTGGAAACGCTAATTTCAAAAATTTTGATGGGTATAGATTGATGTTATATCGTCTGGAAGAATTGACAATTATTCGCTCAAGCTACTGGAATTTATAGGTTTTGCTATTATTCAATGCCAAATGGTATTAAATAAAAATTATGATAAAAAAAATCGTTTTATGTGCAAATTACGTGCAAATAAAAAAAGGCTTCAGGAGTAAAACTCTCTGAAGCCCTGTAAATACTTGCTCCTTCTCTTGGGCTCGAACCAATCCCGAAAGCTTTCGGGACTCTGATTAAAAGTCTTTATATTTTTCTAGAAGCTTAATTGTAATTTCTGAATATTTCAACAGATTCTCTATATAAACTTTACTCTTCATTCTTTTTATATGAGCTTCTATTTTTAAAGCTTGTGATTTTGTTGTGCAATCAATTTTATAGAAAAGCGTCCAATCATCAGCATTGTAAGGAAACTTATTTTTTTCAGGAGCTTTATGAAAAACCAACCTTTCATCTAAATTAGAACTATAACCAATATAATACTTGTTTAATTTTATGGAATATAAAATATAAACACAATAATCCGTCTTTTTATTTTATAAAAAAACCCGACACTTTTGTGCCGGGTTAAATTTAGCTCCTTCTCTTGGGCTCGAACCAAGGACCCTCTGATTAACAGTCAGATGCTCTAACCAACTGAGCTAAGAAGGAGTGTGTGTGTGTTTTCGCTTAAGCGAGCGCAAATATAGATATATTTTTACTTATTGCAAATATAATTTTAAAAAAAAAATTAATCAAAAATAGCTTTAAATATATCATTACCATTGGCAAATAAAACTAAGGCAATCAGAATAAAGAACCCTACCATTTGTGCGTACTCCATAAACTTATCTCCAGGTTTTCTACCAGACACCATTTCGTATAATAAAAACATAACATGGCCACCATCTAATGCTGGTATTGGTAATAGATTCAAAACCCCTAACATAATTGATAAAAAGGCTGTGATACTCCAAAAAACCTGCCAGCTCCAAAAACTTGGGAATATATCATATATTGCTTTAAAGCCTCCTACGCCTTTGTAAGCTCCTGTACTTGGAGTAAATATAGCTCCTAATTGGTCCCAATATGAAACCATTTTATCCTTAGCTTTATTTAAACCAACAGGGAAAGATTCAAAAAAGCCATATTTTTTGGTTTCATATTTATAATAACCTAAAGCCTCTAAAGTTTTTGCTGTAGACTTAGCTGCATATACTAAACCTAACATCCCCTCATCGCTGATTTCTAAAGGCAAGGTTGTTTCTTGTCCATCTCTTATAACAGTGGCTATTACATTTTGTCCTTTAAATTTTTCTAATCCAAGTTTAACCTCATCAGCATATCTACCTCTGTAGTCATTTAACCCAACTATTATATCCCCTTCTTTAATACCACTTGATTTATTATAAGAACTATCCGGTACTTCAACAATTATAAAAGGCTCTCTTAGTTTAATAAAACCTTTTTCTTTAGAATCTATTAATTGAGATAAAAAATCTTCTGGCATGGTAACTAGAGATTGCTCTCCGTTTCGTTCAATAGTTATTTCTTTTCCAAATAATACTTTTTCAGAGATTTCTGAGAAATTCACAATTTTATCGCCATCAACAGCTATTATATTATCACCTGTTAAAAGTCCTGCTTGGTTAGCAACTGTGTTTTCAATTAAAAGGCCGTCTTTAATATTTTCAATAGGTAGAAACTTATCCCCATAAAAATAACTCATCCCTATATAAATAAGAATTGCTAATAAAAAATTAACCGTAACACCACCCAACATAATAATTAAACGTTGCCATGTAGGTTTAGATCGAAACTCCCAAGGTTGGGGCTCTTGTGCCATTTGCTCAGTATCCATACTTTCATCAATCATTCCAGCTATTTTCACATAACCTCCAAGTGGCAACCAACCAATACCGTAAACGGTTTCGCCTATTTTCTTTTTAAATAATGAAAACTTTACATCAAAAAATAAATAGAACTTCTCAACCCTTGTTTTAAACGCTTTTGCTGGAATAAAATGCCCAAGCTCATGCAAAACAATCAGCAAAGACAGGCTTAATAAAAATTGAGATATTTTGATAACAAACTCCATATAAATTCAGTCGTTTTTTTTAACCGCACAAAAGTAAGCTTTTAAACCAACTTTAAAAAGACAATTAGATGAACAGAATGGTTTTAACAATAATTTAGGTTTCAATAAAATTCCATTTCAATAATTTTCATTGTAATTTTGCAAAAGTTCAAAATCTATACTTCTAAAATGTTATCCTTTTTTAAAGATTATAAAAAGTTTGCCATCGTTTTTGGTGTTATTTCTATTATTATAATCATACTTATTTACAACACTTTAAACACTTATAAACCTTTACCTATTTATACCCCAGCTAGAGTAAGTACTGAATTGGTTGACAGTACGATTCAGCATCAAAAAAAATATCATAAAATAGCCGATTTTTCACTTATGAATCAGAATGGAAAAACCATTACTCAACAAGATTACGAAGACAAAATTTATGTGGCCGATTTCTTTTTTACCACCTGCCAAACCATTTGCCCAATTATGACAGACCACATGGTGCAAATTCAAAAGGAAATTATAAATGATGATGAAGTCATGCTGCTTTCTCACTCTGTAACTCCAGAAATTGATACGGTTGCTCAATTAAAACGCTATGCAAAGAAAAAAGGCGTTATTGATAAAAAATGGAACTTGGTTACTGGCGATAAAAAACAAATTTACACATTAGCCCGAAAAAGTTATTTAGCTGTTAAAGATAACCCTGATGCTGGCCCTTACGACATGGTTCACACCGAAAATTTTATGCTTATTGATAAAAAAAAGCAAATTCGAGGGTTTTATGATGGTACCAAATCTGAAGATATTGATAGGCTTTTAGCTGATATTAAACACCTGAAAAAAGAATACACTAGATAGTTTTCTGGCGACTTTTTTTACACCGAAATTTTAAAGCAAGAGAATAATTAGTCCTTATTAAAAGTATTGCACTTAGAAAAAAGGTTACTGTTTTAGAATTTAAAACGTGTTTTGGCGGATAGTTGCGTTAGGGATTGTAGTGGAAATCCTTTTTTGTGCTTATCTATATGTTTGATTTTAACCTAATGTATAATATATAGAAATTATTTGATGAGATACTAAAACCATTTCAGCACAAAAAAGATTGAAACGGAAAGCCCGACCCGATAGGGTAACGCCCAAAAAGAAAAAAAGAAAAAATGAGATACTGAAACAAGTTCAGTATGACTATCGTCAAATACCTAAAATCATTTTTGCTATCCAGAAATAGAGTAGAATCCCCAATATATCGTTGCTTGTAGTGATAAATGGTCCTGTGGCAATGGCTGGGTCTATACCGCGTTTATCTAAAAACAAGGGTACGAATGTGCCTATAAGTCCTGCGATAATGATAACGGCGACTAAAGACACGGATATGGCTAAGGCTTTATCTATTTCGCCTTTGTATAACCAAACGAAAAGAAACAGGAAAATAGCCAGAATGACACCATTAAGTGCTGCGAGTAACATTTCTTTTATTAAGCGACTATTGACACTTCCTTTTACATCATCGTTGGCTAAACCTTGCACAATAATGGCACTAGACTGTACGCCAACATTACCAGCCATGGCGGCTATAAGTGGTGTGAAAAAGAATAATACGGCGTATTTATTGAATGCTTCTTGAAAGCCTTCCATGATAATAAATGCGCCTATACCACCCAATAAGCCCAAAAACAACCAAGGTAATCGTGCTTTTGTGAGTTCCAAAATACTGTCATCTGCTTCAACATCACCTGTTAAACCTGCTGCCATTTGATAATCTCTTTCGGCTTCTTCTTTTAAAACATCTACAATATCATCAATAGTAATTCTTCCTAAAAGAATTTTGTTTTCATCCAAAACTGGTATGGCTTCTAAATCGTATTTTGCCATCACTCTTGCAACTTCCTCTACATCGTCATTAACATTTACATAATCAACATTAACCTTAACCAAATCTGCTATTTTTTGCTCACTTTTAGCAACAATTAAATCTTTTAAAGACAGCCTACCAATAAGTTTTTCTTCCTTATTTACAACATAAATAGAGTGTACCCGCGTTACTTCTTTGGCTTGACCACGAATTCTGCGCATGCAACCAGCAACCGTCCAAGTTTCATAAACTTTAACAAGCTCTTTTGCCATGAGTCCACCAGCAGTATCTTCATCATAAGCAAGAAGTTCGGTGATTTCAGCTTTATGCTCTTCGTCTTCAATTTGATCTATTACGGCTTGTTGGCGTTCTTCGGATAGTTCTGAAATAATATCGGCAGCATCATCGGTATCTAATTCTTCAATTTCCTCAGCAATTTCTTTGGCTGAAAGATTTTTTAAAACCTTTTCCCGATTGTCCTCATCCATTTCCATGAGGATGTCTGAAGTCGTTTCAGAATCCAAAAGCTTGATAACATACATGGACTCTTCTAGATTCAATTCATCTAGAATTTCGGCTATATCAGCATAATGAAACTCATCTAGTAGCTTTTTAAGTTCTTTATCGTTTTGTGCTTCAATAAGTTGCTCTACTTGCTCAATAAGTTCATCCGTGAGTTGAAATTGTATGTTTTCTGTTTCTTCCAATATTTTAATATATAGACACTTCGCTAAGCTTTCGCTTGGGTACTTTCAATAAAAATACATTTTTATTTCAGTAGTGCTCAGTGTCACATTAAGTTTATTATTCCATATCCTTTTCAATTAATTGCGTGAGCCCAATAAACTCTTGAACACTTAATTGTTCCGGACGTTTGCCAAATATACTATTTGCTTTTAAATTATCAGATAAATTGAATGTTTTTAAACTGTTACGAATAGTTTTACGGCGTTGTTGAAATGCCATCTTTACTGTTTTGAAGAATAATTTTTCATCGCAAGGCAAAGAATAGTCAGCTTTTCGTGTTAGTCTTAAAACACCAGAATCTACTTTTGGGGGTGGATTAAAAACATTTGGTGGCACGGTAAATAAGTATTCGGCGTTATAAAATGCTTGAACTAACACCGACATAATTCCATATACTTTACTGCCTTCTTTTGAGCAAATACGTTGTGCCACTTCTTTTTGAAACATCCCTGAAAACTCAGGAATTTGATTGCGCATCTCTAAAGTTTTAAAAACAATTTGTGTGGAAATATTATAGGGGAAATTACCAATTATACTAAAAGTTTCACCTTTAAATATTTCATTTAAATCGAATTTTAAAAAGTCTTTCTCAATAATTCTAGGAGCTAGATTTAAATAATTGGCTTGCAAATAGTCAACTGATTCTGTATCAATTTCAATAACATATGTGGTGATATCTTTTTTGAGCAAATACTTAGTGAGCACGCCCATACCTGGGCCAATTTCTAAAACATTTTTATACCCTTTTAAGGTTAATGAATCGGCTATTTTTTCCGCAACAGATTCATCATTTAAAAAATGCTGCCCTAAATATTTTTTTGCTTTTACTTGATGTTGATTGGGTTTGTATGCCACGAATTAATGAGTGTTTAAGAGGTTTGAATACGAATATATTAAATATTGACTCGTAAAGATGCTGAGGCGCAAAGTTTGATTGGGATAATAGAGCTCTAGTTTTCTGTTTCAAGACCTGTCAGGTTTTAAAAACCTGACAGGTCTGTTATTCAAATTACTTAAAATTAACGGTATACTCATCAATAATTTGAAGCTCGGTTCTAAAAGCCAACATTTTATCGGCAAATTTTTTCAAACCTTCTTGTCTTAATCTATCCGCGTCTTCTTTATAATAAGCATCTAAAGCTTCACGTGAATATGAGCGGTATTGAATGGAATAAGTGAGTCCGCCCATATCTTCTTCAACTAAAACCTTGGTTAAAGTTGCTTTGTCGAATTTACCCGTGCCTAAAACTTGTGGAATATGTTCTTTAATCCAGGTTAGCCATTCGTCGTGAATGCTTTCATCTATGTTTACGGTGACGTTGTATATTATCATGATTCTTTGGCTGTGGATTCCTGCATTACTCATTAATTTATAATTTATAATTATTGTATTCGTGAATCTGCGATTTCGCAGGAATGACAAATTTAGTTTATAGCATCTCCCCTTAAAGCACGATATCTTTTTCTGGCTTCAACAAAATAAATACTATCGGCATGGTTAAAAATGATTTGCTCGAATAGATCTTTAGCTTTTTCAGGTTCATTAAAATGTTTTTCGTAAATATCTGCTTGCTTAAAAAGTGCATCATCAATTAAAATACCATCCCTATAATTTGCAATAATAGATTCATAATTGGCTTGTGCTTTTTCAAACAGTTGTTTGCTTTCAAATAACTGAGCTTGTTTATACAAAGATTGGGCTACGATGGGTTCGGTTTTATGTTCTTCAATAATTTTATTCAGCACATTAATAGCTTCATCGTTTCTATTTTGAAAAGCTAATAAATCTGCTTTGGCGTAAAGTTTTAGTGCCGTTTGCAATGAATCTTCATATTTATTATCAGAAATAAGCAATTTTAAATCTAATGCATCATTGGCGATAAGCTGCGATGTTGACGCTTTTAAAATTTTTAATTGCGATTCTGCCCATTTAAAATCGCCTTTATAATAACTTGCTTTTGCTACTTTATAACGTGCTTCTTGTGAAATAGTGCTATTTTTTAAATTCCGTTGAATTTGTGTGTAATAGATTAAAGCTTGATTGAATTGTTCTTGTAAAACCAAAATATCGCCCAATTCTAATTTTACCTCAGCTTTTTGCAATTCGGTTAAAGGCAATTTTAAAGTATCTTCTAAAAAGGCCTTTGCCTTATCGGTTTCATTCATAAAAAATGCCAAAAAATGCCCGTATGAAATTTGAAGATTAAGTGTTTGGGAAAAGGTGCCAAACTCTTTAAACAAGGCTAAGTATTTTGAATTGATACTGCTATAATTCTCCTTTAATCCTTCTTTAATTTCTATTTGCAATACATTGTAATGCGCATTTAATAAAGTATCTAAATCTTGGGCCGTGTCAATTATAAAAGTGTAAATCGCTTTAGCGGTTTCGTTATCATCGTCATTTAATGCAATGCCAGCTAAATCTTCAATTCTGCTTAAACTTTCTGGCTGCCTATTAAAAATCGCTTTTTCTTGAATAAAGGCCTTTTTAAAATCTTTTTGCTGAATAAATAACCAACTCAATATGTCGTTCCAAAGTAAGTTTGGCTCTTGCTGAATTTTTTTGAGCAGAATTTTTCTGAATAAAATATTGTTCTCGCTTGTACCATTTTCACTTATAAAATCATTTATATAACGTTTAATAGTGGGTAATGAAACAGGATTTATTTCTACAAAATCAATATAGCCTATAAACATTTTTTCTATATCTCCTTGCTCACCGTATAATTGTGCTAATTGCAAATTAAAATTATAATCGGGTTTAAGCTGCATCGCCTTTTCATAAGCTATAACGGCCTCATTTAAAAGCGAGTGATTTTGAAAACTTCTTGCAACGGTAAATACGTTACTTGGATTTACATCTATACTGGCAATAGCCTTATTGTAATATAAATTAGCATTTTCAACATCATTTTTCAATTGATAATTGTATCCTAACTCAACAAAAAAGCCAGGGTATTTAAAACGCTCCAATAACTTTAATAAAAAAGTTTCGGCTTCATTATATTGCTCTAATTGTTGATGTGTTTCTATTATATGTGTGATGTAATTAGGGTTTGATGGCGATTTAGCATACAACTTTTTATATTCGAATAATGCTTTTTCAAAATCACCATTTATAAAATATTCCTTTGCAAGAATATCATCTTGTGCAAAACAATTTGTAGCTATAAAGAAGAATAAAACAAAAAGAATTCTCATACTGTAAATATAGGAAATGTAAGGTGTTGAAACTGTAAAAGTTTTTATAAAATTAATTCACTTTAAATTGTAAGATCCCGATATTTATCGGGATTAATTCAACTTACTAATTTCTCTTCGTTTAAAAAAACTTTAGAAATTAGAGTTTCATTAAAAAAAATGCCCGAATAAAATTCGGGCACTAACCAACCAAAATAAATTTTCTATTAACTAACTGTTAATTTAAAAACTGTGTAATACTCGATTGGGGACAATCTTTAGTTTTTCGCATTCACGACATGAACTATTTCCTATACTTCGATATTACTTATCTTGGAATTTTGTTGAATAAAATTAATCTTTATTTACTTACAATAGCTGTTGTTTGATTTACGGATTTAGAAATTTCAAAATCGGAAAATAAAACTTTACTAGCGAAGAAAATTAGAGCAATTAAAAGCAAAAGGCGTTTAATATTTTTCATGGTAGGTTAAGCTTACTAGAATTGATTACGCTAATTTTAAAAACATATTCCAAAAAACAAAAGAAACAAAGCTAAAATCGTTAAACAACATTGCTAATTTGCATTTAATCGATTATAAAAATAAAACCCTACAAAATATGTAGGGTTTTAAAACATAATTATTGTTTCTATTTACTAGTCAATACTACTAAAACCTGTATAAGATTGAAGAACATCTGGTATTAAAATACCAGCTTTAGTTTGATAGTTTTCTAAAATACCAGCTAGTACTCTTGGTAAGGCTAAAGCGCTTCCATTTAGGGTGTGGGCCAGTTCATTTTTACCTTCGTTATTTTTAAATCGCAATTTTAAACGGTTTGCTTGAAAGGTTTCAAAATTTGAAACAGAGGAAATTTCTAACCATCGATCTTGTGCTGTTGAGAATACTTCAAAATCATAAGTTAAAGCAGATGCAAATGAAGTATCGCCACCACATAATCTTAAAATTCTGTAAGGCAATTTCAATTCTTTCAAAATACATTTTACATGCTCCACCATACCATCCAAAGCCTTATAAGAGTTACTTGGGTGTTCTACTTTAATAATTTCAACTTTATCAAATTGGTGTAATCTATTTAAACCTCTAACGTGTGCACCGTAGCTTCCTGCTTCTCGTCTAAAGCATGGTGTGTAACCCGTAATACCAATTGGTAAATCGGTTTCGTTAAGTAAAGTATCTCTAAAAATATTGGTTCCTGGAACTTCGGCAGTTGGTATTAAATATAAATTATCCTCTGTTACGTGATACATTTGTCCTTCTTTATCTGGCAACTGACCTGTACCAAAACCTGAGGCTTCATTCACTAAAAGTGGCAATTGATATTCGGTATAGCCAGCAGCCGTGTTTTTATCTAAAAAATAAGCAATTAAAGCTCTTTGTAACTTAGCGCCTTTGCCTTTATAAACTGGAAAACCCGCACCTGTAATTTTATTTCCTAATTCGAAATCTATGATATCGTACTTTTTAGCTAATTCCCAATGTGGTAAAGCACCTTCGTGTAAAACAGGAATATCACCTTCTTTATAAATTTCCTCGTTATCTTCTTCTGAATTCCCTCGCGGTACTGATTCATGCGGAACATTTGGGATTTTATAAAGTAAATCAGTTAATATTTCAGCAGTATTATTAAGCTTTTCATTTAGTTCTTTTGATGTGTCTTTTAATTCGCTAGTTTTTTCTTTTAAAAGATTTGCCTTTTGAACTTCACCAGATTTATACAAGTTTCCTATTTCTTTTGACAAGGCATTAGATTCCGCTAAGCTATTATCAAGCTCAGTTTGAATACGTCTGCGGTTTTCATCCAAAGCAATAACTTCATCAATCATTGCAGTTGCATCAAGATTTCTTTTTTTTAATCGCGCAATTACCAAATCTTTATGCTCTCTAATAAAAGGTACTTGTAACATGTGTTTAAATTTAAGCAACAAATTTAGGGAATTACGAAGAGTAAAGAAACATTTCTTTACTTAGAGTCTGTTTAAGATTTTGTCAATTATTTTTTTATATCACTTTTTGCGCAGCCAACGCTCGGTCTGGCTCCTCAACCAAAGGTCAAATCGTTGGCCTTCTCATTCGGCCCTGTTACAATTTTGAACCGTAGCTATTATGCTTAAATATTATGCCTCATACTGCATCAAAAATGACCAATAATCCCGATAATTATCGGGACCAATCATAAATTCTTAAAACAGACTCTTAGATTCCCGCTTTTGCGAGAATGACAATTTCAACGGATATCTCGATTCGAATTATCGAAGAATTATTTTTAAATCAGTCTTGTTTTGATGGTAAAATCCAATCGCTGTGTTTAAATGGATTCCACTCAACATTAGCCAAATCAACTTCAGGATTTATTAACTTTTTATAGGGCTTTCCGTTTACACTAAGCTTACAATTTACAAATACGGCAACGTCTTTTCCTTTAGCTTTAAATTCTTCTTTTACATGTTGTGAAAATTGCCAAATCACATCAGGTCTAGATGTTGCTAATCGTTGCTGTTTTTTAGTCAGGTAATCGTCTAATTTTATATAAATAGCTTCTCCTGTGTCTTTATTTTCAACTCTATAAGTTGCAGAACCGCTTTTTATTCTTAGCATCATTCGCCAGGATAGACGATGCCCTTCCTCTGTCCAAAGTACATCATCTTCAATAAAATGATGGCGTAAGGGCAATATTATTTGAATCAGAAAATAAATTAAAAAAAATGTAATTAAGGGCGTTTTATAATTTGGGACAATGACTTCTTCGGAAGTATAAAGCGGTTTCTTTTTTAAGAATATGTTTTGAATGGTTTTAGGTTCAAAAAAGAACAATGTAAACGCCAATGATAAATATGGAAAAATGCCTATTTGAAAAATAAACGAATTGAATAAGTGAAAAAATATAGATACGAAAAAGATATACTTTCTTGTGGGTTTGAACAATAGCAACGGTATTACTAATCCGTCAAACAAAATGCCACCATAAGCTAAGGCATAATGCACCCATTTTTGCTGTAATACATCCCCAACTAAAAAGTAGTTTTGCTTCCCTCTCATTAATAACTCAATCACCGTAGTATCTAACCAATCTGGGTATAATTTAGCAACTGAAGCGTACGTATAAACAATAAAAAGCTGAATGACGAAAACCCACTTACACCACTGCGGCATGGAAATACTCTTTATTTTAGGGTTTAATTTAGCATCAACTGAAGCGTATTTATGTGCAGGAAGAAAAACCATAATACTGCTTAACAACATGAGTAAATAGTAATGGTTATTGTACGACGCTTTTTGCATCAAGTAGGTTGCAGACCACATCATTGTGAAAGACAGCATGCTAAACCTGTACTTATAACCAACCATAATAAACAGCCCAAAAAGCCCCATTAAAGCATAGTAAAAGTACATACCGTTACCGGGTAGCGGTTGTAAAAAATCCAATCCTATAAAATTGAAGGTAAAATTAGGAGCTATTAAAGTTGCTTTTACCCAGCCTGTAAGAATGGCTCCAACAGATTCTAAAAAACAAAGTAATCCGAAAATAATCCGAAAAACTATCAACGAGGAATTATCTATATGTTTAAATAACCATGTGTTAAGCATGATGGTTTTTTATGTAACGTAGCGCCGTTTCTTTGTCTTTTTGTAATTGTGTTTTTAAGTCTTCAATGGATTCAAATTTTTGTTCATCCCGAATACGTTCCAATAAATTAATTTGAATTTTCTGGTCGTATATATCCTTTTTAAAATCGAAAAAATGAACTTCAATAGTTTCTTTCTCCCCATTTACGGTCGGGTTTACGCCTATATTCATCATCCCAAAAAAGAGTTTGTTTTCAATTGTAGAACTTACAATATATGAACCTCGTTTTGGGATTAATTTATAATCTTCTTTAATAAAAATATTAGCTGTCGGGTATTCTAATTGCTTGCCCAAACCCTTACCTTTTACCACTTTGCCATTTAGCATAAAGTTATACCCTAAAAAGCTATTGGCTTTAGCAATATCACCAGCATTTAAGGCGTTTCGTATTTTGGTAGAGCTTACTGCAACATCATCAATATCTTCCACTGAAATTTCTTCAACCTCAAAACCGTAAGTTTCACCAAACCCTTTTAAATCATTTATATCGGCATTTCGGTTTCTACCAAATCTATGGTCGTAACCAATAATTACTTTTTTAGCGTGAAGTTTTTCAACTAAAATTTGTTTGACAAAATCTTCTGCCGAAAGTCTTGAGAATTCTTTCGTAAATTCTTTAATGAGTAAGTAATCTAATCCTAAATCGTCTAAAATATCGCTCCGTTCATCAATGGTGTTTATTAATTTGATGTTTGAATCTTTTTGAAGCACCATTCGTGGATGCGGAAAAAAAGTAAGGATCACTGATTTTAAATTTTGTAATTTACCGGTATTTATTAGACGTTTAATTATTTTTTGGTGCCCTATATGCACACCATCAAAAGTGCCGATGGTTACAACAGTTGGTTCGGTAGAATTATAGGTTTCAATGTTTTTAACCTTACTCATAAAAGCATTAAATTGCTAGTTTAATGAAAAAAAACTAGATTTGTAATTGACGTTTAATGAAATTGCCCTAAATATTTTTTTATGAAAGCAAAACTACATTATGTTTTATCAATTACCATATTTTTAATTGTATTTTCGGCTTTTGGGCAAAACTCTTTGTGGGAAAAAATTGAAAACTCAAAAGATTCTAAAAAAGTATCTGAATTTCGTTTAGATAAAAATAAGGTTGCATTTTTTAATCTTGACATAACTTCATTTAAAGAAAAAACAGCTTCAACAACTAAAAGGGCATCTAAAAATAATGCTAACACAAGCGTAATTGATATTCCGACATTAAACGGGAAACTGGAGGCATTTAGAATTTATGAAGCTAATGTCTTTTCTCCTGAACTTGCTAGGAAATATCCAAACATAAAATCTTTTGTAGGTTATAGTATGGACAACTCTGGAGCTAGATTACGTATGAGCGTTTCTCCTCAAGGTGTCCAAACCATGATTAGGTATTTAGATAAACCAACTGTTTTTATGCAACCCATAAGTAAGGGAAGTAATGAGTATTTTGTTTATGATAGAGGAATGAAAGTAAATTCCGAAGCTATATTCAAATGTGAAACTAATGACCTACTAAATAATACTTTCAACAAATCAAAAGCTTCTAAAATTAATGAGGGTGGAGCAAATGATCAAACACTGCAAAAATTTAGAATAGCTATTTCAACAACATCTGAATACACCGCCTATCATGACGATGGTATTCCTGGAAATGGTGATGCTATTGAAGATGCTTTAGCGGCAATAAACAATACACTGTCAAGGGTTAATGAAATATTTGAAACAGATATGGCAGTAACTTTTGAGTTAGTAGATGCCACTCAATTAATATATAATGATGCAGCTACTGACCCTTATTCTGATGCGAGTATTGGTGCAGATTCAGACAGTAATTTTAACAACTTAAATGGATGGAGTCTTCAGTTACAAAACAATTTAACAAGCGTCATTGGAAATAGCACTTATGACATAGGACATTTGTTTGGAGCTACAGGTGGAGGTGGTAATGGTGGCTGTATAGGCTGCGTATGTGAAGATGATGATAGCATGAATTCCCTTGATCACAAAAAAGGAAGTGGGTTTACCTCTCCTGCTGATGACATTCCTGAAGGGGACACTTTTGATATAAATTTTGTGATTCACGAAATTGGTCATCAAATGGGAGCAAATCATACTTCGGCGTATACTTCTGAAGGAACTTCAGTACAATCTGAACCAGGAAGTGGTACAACAATTATGGCTTATGCTGGTACCGCACCACAAAGTGAAAACAATGTACAGAAAGATAGTGATGACTATTTTCACTATCACAGTATTAAACAAATATTAGGTAATTTAAGCACAAAAAGTTGTCAAACTACCGAAGTTATTTCTAATAACCCACCCATTGCAGATGCTGGTAATAACTATATAATTCCAGCCGGAACACCTTATATATTAAAAGGAACTGCTACTGATGCTGACTCAGGCGACAATTTAACCTACTGTTGGGAGCAAATTGATAGCGGAACAACTAACTACCTTAATTTTGGACCTACTTTAGCTAGTGGATCAATGAACAGGTCTTTACCTCCTACAAATTCTCCTAATAGATATATTCCCAGACTCTCTAGTGTTTTAGATGGTAATGTTACACAAACTAACCCAGGTCTAGGTAGTGATTGGGAAACAGCCGCAACTGTAGACAGGTTTTTAAATTGGGCTTTAACAGTTAGAGATAGAAATGTTGCTTCACCTACTGGCGGCCAAAGTAGTTATGATACTATGCAGGTTCAAGTTATCGATGGTACAACACCAAATCCAGTTGGTCCTTTTATTGTAACATCTCAATCTTCATCCAACATAAGTTGGACACAAAATACAACTGAAACAATTACTTGGGATGTTGCCAATACAGATGATTCGGGAGGAGTGAATACTCAATTTGTAAATATTTTATTGTCTACTGACGGCGGATTAAATTTTGATACTATTATAGAATCCAACACTCCAAATGATGGAACGGAAGATATCACAGTCCCTAATATTGCTACACCTTTTTGCAGAATAATGGTTGTGCCCGTTAATAATATATATTACGCCGTAAATAGTACAGATTTTGCTATTGGGTATACTGTAACAACAACATGTAATGAGCAATTTATTTCCAGCCCTAACCCACTAAATCTTTCTATTTTAGATGGTCAAGAAACCACAAATATTATTAATGTCCCTACTGGAGGAATTATTAGCGATGTAAAAGTAAATGTAGATGTTTCACATACATATATTAGCGATTTAAAAGTGGTGGTTACTCATCCTAACAATAGTACAAGTGTAACTTTATGGGACGAAAATTGTTTCAATACTAGTGATGATGATTTTGATATTATTTTTGAAGATGGCGCTTCAGCAGTAGTTTGTGCAACACCTACAACAGGAACTTATACTCCCGTAAACCCTTTAAATGCATTTAAAGGATTAGACAGTACTGGTAATTGGGAACTCTCTGTTGCTGATAATTATGATGAAGATACTGGAAGTTTGAATGATTGGTACTTAGAGTTTTGTATTACAACAGCTACCCTTACTAATCCAACTGATATTGATTTTGCCAACTTTAAAGTATTCCCAAATCCTAACAAAGGAGAATTTACTATTAAATTGAATGGTTCAAATTCTGACAATATATCACTAAATGTTTACGATTTAAGAGGGCGTAACATATATAATGATAGCTTTAAAAATAATGGTGAATTGAATAAAAAAATACACTTAAACAATGTGCAATCGGGTATGTATATTTTAAATGTAAGCGATGGTGTTAGAAACTCAACTAAAAAAATTATTATTGAATAGAAAAAAATAGAAAACTTTAAGCCTCTTTTTTATTTACCATTAAATGTATTCATCGTAATATTAACTCCTGCTAATCCAAACGATTTAATAAGTTCAACAGATTTAGATAAGCGTTCTTTTAGGTTTTTGTTTTCTTCTTCCGTCCATTCACCTAAAACGTAATCAATTTGTTTGCCTTTACCAAAAGCATCACTTATACCAAATCTAAACCGATTGTATTTTGTAGTGTTTAGCTTCTCTTGAATGTCTTTTAAACCATTGTGCCCGCCATCACTTCCTTTGGTTTTTAATCGAATACTTCCAAAAGGTAAGTTTAAATCATCAGCAACAACAAGTAGATTTTCAAGTGGTATTTTTTCTTTAGTTAACCAATATAATACTGCTTTACCGCTAAGGTTCATGTAGGTATTGGGCTTTAAAAAAATAAATGTTCGGCCCTTTAATTTATACGTTGTTGTATCTCCAAGTTTTTGTGTTTCAAAAGTTAAACCTTCTTCAGAAGCAAAATAATCTAAAATTTTAAACCCAATGTTATGACGTGTATTTTCATACTTTTCACCAATATTTCCTAGGCCAACGATTAAATATTTCTTCATGTAATCTTCTTCTTTCTGATTTTTATTCTTGAATACGTTGATTAAAAACCTACACATAACGCTTTAATATTTCTGTAAAAATAAAAAAGCATCCTGAATAATTCAGGATGCTTCATTATATTTTAATTAAGAATATGTTATTCTTTAGTTGCAGGTGCTTCTGCATCAGTAGCAGCTTCTGCTCCACCTTCAGCGGTTGCTTCTGCTCCTTCTTCTCCTTCAATTTCTTCTTCTTCCTCTTCATCAACAATGGCTGTTCTTGCTGTTTTGATTTGACAAACCACAGTATTATCTGAATGTAAGAATGTATAATTTTCGGTTGGTAATTCACCAACAGCAACTTTATCGCCTATTTTTAAAGGTGTAATATCTATTTCAATAAAATCCGGTAAGTTTACTGGAAGCGCTTTAACACGTAATTTTCTGTTATTTCTTCTTAATACACCACCGTTTTTAACACCTTTAGAGTTTCCAACTAAGTTTACTGGAATATTTAAAGCTATTTCTTTGTCTTCAAATAATTGGTAAAAATCTACGTGTAAAATTCTGTCTGTAACAGGGTGAAATTGAATGTCTTGAAGTACTGCACTTAAGCTTTCGCCATTATCTAAAGTAATCACAACTGTATGCGCATTAGGCGTGTATACTAGTTTAGAGAATGCTAATTCAGGTGCTGAGAAATGAACTGGTTTATCTCCTCCGTATAATACGCAAGGAACCTGACCAGCATTACGTAAGGCTTTTGTTGCTTTTTTGCCCACGCTTTCTCTTTGAGATCCGTTGATTGTAATTGATTTCATTTTTGTTTATAAATTTATTTAATTAATAATCTTCTTTTCTTTCGCTTTCGCGGAAGGGTTACATTACGAATTTTGAACTAATAGATTGATTGTTGTGTACTTTATCCATAACATCGGCAAACAAACCGGCACAACTTAACACCTTAATTTTATCGCTTAATGGTTTTACGGGTATAGAATCTGTAACTATGAGTTCTTCTAATTTTGAATTTTCTATATTTTTATATGCTTTCCCAGATAAAATAGGATGTGTACAAATAGCCCTAACACTTAATGCACCACGTTCCATCATTAAATCGGCAGCTTTTGTTAATGTTCCAGCAGTATCTACCATATCATCAACGAGCACCACATTTTTACCTTCTACATTACCAATAAGCTCCATATGGGAAATTATATTCGCCTTAGCTCTCTGCTTATAACAAATTACAACATCACTTTGTAAAGCTTTAGAATATGCATAAGCACGTTTTGAGCCTCCCATGTCTGGCGATGCGATAGTTAGATTTGGTAAATTCAAGGTTCTCAAATAGGGTAGAAAAATAGTAGATGCAAACAAGTGATCTACAGGTTTTTCAAAAAATCCTTGAATTTGATCTGCATGCAAATCCATGGTTATAATTCGTGTTGCACCTGCTGCCTCTAACATTTTAGCAACTAACTTAGCTGCTATTGGCACCCTTGGTTTATCTTTTCTATCTTGTCTTGCCCATCCAAAATAAGGTAAAACAGCTGTAACATGTCTTGCTGATGCCCGTTTAGCGGCATCAATCATTAACAACATTTCCATCAAGTTTTCTGGACCAGGATTAGTAGAACCAATAATAAAAATTCGTGTTCCTCGAATTGATTCTTCATACGATGGTTGAAACTCTCCATCGCTATATGTTGATGTAATTACATTACCTAGTTCTGCCCCAAATGCTTTAGCAATTTTTTCACCAAGTACTTTACTTTGTGTACATGCAAAAATTTTAGCTTCGGTAATTACAATTGGCATAGTTAACTAGTTGTTTTATAGCGCAAAACAGCACCTTATTTTAAACGAGGTGCAAATTTATGCATTTATTTTAACCTAAAAAGTATATTGCCTAGTATTTTTGCACTTAATATGGAAAAAATCTATATTTTTGTTGTCCAAAACTTGCTCAAGTGCCTGCCTGCCGTTATTAAGGTGCGCTTAGGTTTAAGTTCTAAAGAATATGTTTTATATTTACGCTTTATCTAGCTTAAACAGAAACTACATATATGCTGGGATGACGGAAAATTTAGATGCCAGAATTGAAAGACATAATAGCGAAAGAGAGAAAACAACTAGGGCTTACAGGTCTTTTGAATTGATTTTCTCAGAATAATTAGGCGTCGAAAGAGCAGAAGCTAGAAAGAGAGAGAAATATTGGAAATCTGGAATAGGGAAGGAAAAACTTAGACAGATTAGAGATAATAAAAATACGCCAAATCAGTAAAAATGCTCAAGTGGCGGAATTGGTAGACGCGCTGGATTCAAAATCCAGTGACTTCGGTCGTGTGGGTTCGATTCCCACCTTGAGTACAACCTTAAAAGCTTAACACTAATAAAATATAGGTGTTAGGCTTTTTTATTTTGTAAACAACCCCTGAATCATTTTTTATATTATTTTTCTTGATTAAGAACCACCATATAATATTAGTTTTGTAAAATAATATGAAAAAAGACATCCCAATTCCAAAAGTGGAAGACGTTTACATTGCAGTTGTAAACGAGTACAACGCTATTTATAAAACACAAGATTGGAACGCCTATATCATAAATAATAAAGACGTTGATTTAGAAATGGTACTTATTGTGACAAACGGTTATTCCGAAGATAAAACGACCTCGACATTTAGAAAAAAACTAGATCTACTTCCTAAAAAAAATTATGCTAAAATTGAGTTGATGCAAGAAGAATTGTTTGCATTAAACAACAGCTTTAAAGTCTCTTTTTTTGAAGGCAACCAAATGTTTGATAAAACCTATTTGTTTAGAAAAAATACCATTAATTTGAAAGCTTTACAGCCTTTGCCCTTAATGGATGTAAAAGGGGTTTTGGTAAAGTAAAAAACCCTTCCGTCTTTGATCCCGAGATATCGGGATCAAATCCACCTTCCCCTATTAAGGGAAGGAGTTTTTATAATTGTTTCGGTTTATAGTCTATAAACAAATTACAATATAAAAATATTAATTGAAAAGAAACGAGGTGGGTTTTATAGATTTTGAAGTTTAATTAATTTATAAAGCTCTCAAATTGCGTTAGGGATTGTAACGAAACATTCATGTTCATGAATTCAAAAATTTAAATTATAAACGCATGAATAAAAGCCCTCCCGAGCTATCGGGATTGGGGTAACGCCCAAAATAAAATTATTGATTTAGAGGTTTTTTAAGTTAAGTGTTCTCCTCCTTTGGAGGAGTTAGAGGAGGCTTTTACTAATCCAACTTATCCGTGAGTCGTTTAAACACTTTTTTAGGATTTTTATTTTCGTATAAAATCTCGTAAACCGCATTAATAATAGGTAGTTGTGTTTTCTTTGAGTTTTTCTCATTGAGCAAATGGGCACTTTTGGTTGCGTAATACCCTTCAGCAACCATGCTCATTTCCATTTGCGCAGATTTCACGGTGTAGCCTTTACCAATCATATTGCCAAACATTCTGTTTCTAGAAAAAACAGAGTAGCCCGTTACCAATAAATCGCCCAAATAGGCAGAGTTGTTTATGTTACGTTTCATTTTATGCATCTTTTTAATAAAACGCTTCATTTCACGAATAGAATTACTCATTAAAACACTCTGGAAATTATCTCCATAACCTAATCCGTGAGCAATTCCAGCAGCAATAGCATAAATGTTTTTTAGCATTACGGCATATTCAATACCTATAATATCATCACTAATTTTGGTTTTAATATAATCGCTGGATAATTTATTGGCAATTTCTTTGGCCTTCGTTTCATCCGAACACGAAATAGTCAAATAAGATAAACGCTCTAAAGCCACTTCTTCTGCATGACATGGACCAGCAATTACAGCTATATTATCAAAAGGAACCTTATAGACATCATGAAAATGCTCGCCTACCAATAAACCTGTTTCCGGCATAATGCCTTTAACGGCAGACACAATTATTTTGTTTGAGATATCAACATTTAGTTTTTCTAATTCGCTATGCATAAAGGCTGAGGGGATTACAAAAATTAAAATATCGGCATAATCAGCAATCTCGTTAATGTCATTGCTTAGCTTCAACTGTTCTAAATGAAACTCTACTGAACTTAAATAATTCGGGTTGTGCTGCTCGTGCAGTAAATGCTCTTTAGTGTAAACACTTCGCATATACCAACCTACTTCATTTAAATTTTCACAAAGCATTTTCACAATAGCTGTTGCCCAACTTCCTGCACCAAAAACCGCGTACTTTAAAGGTTTTTCCATAAATAACAAATCGATTAGAAGTTCAAAAATACGTAAAATATTAAAGATGAATACCTGAACAAATTATTAAGATTTGGTTTTTGGCACGCCTTTTGGAATTAGCTAAACAGAACCCCTAAAATAAATGATTATGAAGACTATAAAATTACTTTTAAGCTTTGCATTAACAGCAACATTATTTACCTCATGTTATACCGAGGTTATTGTTGATGATTTTAACGAACCAGGAATAAATATAAACCAATTATTAAGTTCGCATGAACTTTGGTATGTTGATATTAATGCTACACAAGGTTTTGGTGAAACGCCTTTTTTACAAAAAGCCTTTACTATATCATTTAGAAACGGCGTTGTTTACGCTAATAACAATATTGTGGGACTTGGTGATAACGGAAATGGTTTTGGAATTGATGTTGGCGAATATGATGCTTACGATATGATTTTAGACGTGTTTCATGATATTGATGGTTTTGAAACTTTTGATGTATTTCAAATTGATAATAACACCATAGAATTATATAATCCTAATAACGATACGTCTTACTTTTTAGAAGGTTACCAACGTAGTAATTTTGATTACGATTTTGTATTCTATGATAATATTCATTATTTCTTACAAGAATACGAAGCTTGGGAAAAGGTTTATACCAGTGAATTTGGAGCTATAAATGAATTTGATAACGAAAACTATTTACAGTTTTTAGCAGGAGGAAATGATTCTGAGTTTAGAAGCTCCCAAGACGAAGCAGGTACCAATGCTAATAATCTAATTTGG
>TARA_R110002049_G_scaffold309249_1_pt1 | contig 37405 bp, 70 predicted proteins | sample TARA_R110002049 | Tara Oceans TARA_R110002049 (sample SAMEA4396941) | marine metagenome | biome: Polar Biome; feature: [SRF] surface water layer (ENVO:00010504); material: water (ENVO:00002006), including particulate matter (ENVO:01000060) such as... | depth 5 m
ATAATAATAATCTTCACTATTAATAACAGTAAATAGAAGATCATACACCAACATTAATATAGGCACTAGGTTAACATTTCTATAAATAAAATGTTTAAATCTAAACGCAAATAATCTCATTAACCTTTTTTTGGTGGATTAGGAAAACCGCCTCCTCTTATCGGCTCATCTTCTAAGGTCGCCTTAACCTCAATATCAACTACATTACTTTCAGGATCATTCGTTAGTGATATTTTGCTAATTAATAAAGCTAATGTAATAGCCTCTATTAATGCAAATATGACTAATGAGCCAGTCCAGATGTAAACACCCGAACCGACTATAAGACCAATTATTGATATTAATATTTTTGTTTTCATATTCTTTACAATTATATAGCTAAGGCGTTTCTGTAATTTGTAATCATAGTATATAGATTAGCTTCATCTGTATCACTCCACGATGTAGCCCCATAAGCAAAAAATAGAAATTTAGAGTTTGTTGCTAAACTAGGATCGGAATCTATATTCCCCTCATAAACACGATCATTTCCTGTTAATGCAGCAAAATCTACTGTTGCTGTCCTTGAAAATACCGAAGCCCCAGCATAATAACCCTCTATATTTCTGCCTTCTGACCTTAGCGAAGCTAATTTGCCCGCTCCATCTGTTGGTATTTTTGATATTACTACATTCCCAGCAGGTCCTACCTCATACCAAATTTCAGTTGCACCTACTCCTGCCCTGTAGTTGAATCCAAATTTGTTACCTGCTAATTTTCCGCTTAGACCAGCATTACCGATAGCGTTAGTTGCTTCTGATGTATCTCTTACTGTTAAAGATGTGTGCATGTGAAACAAATCAAGAGACGATATTTTATATTCTGATATTCCAAAACGACCTGTTGTAGCGTTTTTTAATCCTAAATATCCTGATGTCGTGTGTGCTGCTGGGATATCATTTTGAAAATTAACTAGTAAATCACTTTCTAAGTCAATTGTGTTAAAGATGTCTACTGAAGCAGATCCAGAATCAACAAGCCTAAACACCTCAAATTTCGAATCAAATCCATAAGCCTTATATTCATCATACAGCGTTCTTAGAGCCGCTAGTTTCGTAGGGTTTGTAATACCTGCAAGCTCAATGTATTTTTCTACCCACCTGTTATTTCCTAAGCCCGTGTTAGAAAAATCTGCACCTGTTAATTTTATTTCCATTTTTTAATTATTTTATAGTTATTTCAAAGGCTTGCGCCCAGTTATTTAAAGGTATATTCAATCCGTCAAAGTCATAGATAACTGTCAATCCTTGCGAATCTCTAAGATTGCCTCTTTGCCCCGTTTGATTTCCTGCTGTGGCTGTGTTACCATTTTTATAAGCATAGCGTAGAATATCTCCAGCAACAATAGGTACATTGCTAGTAATTTTTACAACCTCACCTCTTAGAATTTCTACATTAGTAATAGTCTTAGCCACTCCCGCTGATGTGAATAGATTATATCCATAATTGCCGGGGTTTGTTACGCGCGTAGTGTCAAATACAAGAGGCAAAGATTCTACATTGTAATTAAGAATTATTGTGTTGTCAAAAAACTCAAAGTTCTCAACCCTTGTTCCTTTCCAATCATATCCCGATAACACTTTCTTAGCTATATAACCTGCTATTGCGCCACTTTCAACACTTGAAATAGGATTAAGGTGCACATTGTCAGGGTGAGTCATTGGGTACATTGGAGGTCCCGCGAAGAAATAAGGACTTTCTCGGCATAAATCCATCGTCGCTATACCAATATGAGACCTGTTTAACCCTCCTAAATCAGCAGTTGCTAACTGATAACAGATAAAAAATAAATCAGGGTTATTTGGTTCAATTGCTTTTATATCAGCATCTAAATCTTCACGTAATTTTTTTAATCTAAGTTTGTAAATTTCATTATTAGTTAACCAGTCGTCCTCTCCTTGCTTCCAATAAACAAAAGGATGCGAATAATTACTTCCTTCTTCATTCGCTAACGTTTTCCCGTTGGTAACACCTTCAATAAATCGGTTATAATTTTCAGTTCCTTTTGATAAGTTTAAAATCGGCTGCCCTCCTTGCCCTGGTGCTGAAATAAGTATTTTTTGGTTGTTACCAGCAGCGGATAAATCATAACCATCTTCATCTATATATGCTTTTTTAAGCATTCTAGCTAAACCACCGCAAGGGCTTTCATACTGCACTTGAAAAGAAAGACGTAAATCATTATAGGTCGTTGGGTCGCCATCAAAAGGGCGCATAATTGGACCTAATGTAAATGTATATACTCCTGATTCAGTTGAAGTTGTTACAACTGCCCCACTAACAGTGAATATGGTTAAGGACTGACCGTAAGTAGTGCTATGAACTACCTGAGTAGACAACCCTTCTGCTAGCTTTATTTCTTTTGGGTCAAAAATATAACCGATATTATCATTTGAATCGGTTATCATTATCTTATCTCCATCACTCTGAAAAACATTACTAAATATATTTTTAGCTATGATCTCATTAATAGCTAAAGAAGCAATATTTAATGCCGAAGCACTTAGTTGTCTAACCGTAACATCTCCAAACTCCCATGTACCGTCTGTATTTAATCTTGCGCCTAAATTACCATCGCCATCTATTATTTCAAGTCTACCCCTTACTATTTGCGCATTAATGCCTTCTATATTCGATTTTATAGCTTCGTTTGCTTCAAATACCGCCCCAACCTGAACGGGATTTGTATCTCCCTCAGTTATGGTTGCAGATGGCGCACCGGGCACTTCATAATCTAAAACATTCTCCTGTTTAGCAAACGTCGTTTGGTCTGCTCCAACCCCTATAAATGTCAATATAGGTTTAGCGGGAGACCCTCCATTATTAGCATTTACAACTATACCCCCGTAGTTAGTGTATGTTCCGGGCGTAGTAGCTAAATATACACCGTCAAGCGTTGGCGCGGGACTTGTTGGAGTTATGTTTCCCTGAAACGTTGTAGCAGCACCAGATAAATTTAAAAAATTACCTACTTCGGTTAATTCAGCCTTGTAAGCAATTCCTACTCCATCGGGACTACCTAAGATAAGGTATTGTTTCCCGTCAATGGTTGCAGTTGCTAAATCCTTTATTACTATTTCGTCCATTATCCTATTATATTATTATCGTTTCCGTCTTTTATATTATTTCCGTTACCATCTTGAATTGTTCTAAGTGCTTCTGTACTCGATTCTGGTTTACCAAATCCAACTAAAGAGAAGCTAAACGTAATTAAGTCGTCAACTGGAGTTGCGCGCCCTAATTCCTGAATGTAAGCAAACCCCGTTTCAACGAATACTAAATCCGTTGTAGCAGTTCGCCACTCAACCATAGTTCGGTTTCTTTTAAGCTGCTGCAATTTATCGTAACTGACCGCGCCAAAGTTACCACCTGCGTGAATAGTATTATAAATAGCACCTTCACCGCTTATTGAGTAGCTTTGATTGGTGGGGATGGATGTTTTCCACCCCCCGTTATCGCGTGTAGTTGTATCTAAAAAGTCACTACTTTCGTTAAAGTCGTGATTAGTGAGGCAAATTATTGGTAAAAATGCCTCGTCAATCTTAATAAATAGCAACTCTTGACCTCCTGTGTACATAGCTTCAAATATACAAAAATTATAGTATCAATGCTTAACTATAAATTTAAATTATAGTAGGTTTTACGGTTTCTCCGTAGTCGATGGCGTATTCATAATCTGTAATGAATCCATCTATGTATGGAATGATCTCTAAAAATGTCACATCAGATACATCATTAACGCTATCATAAGTTATACTTATTGGTAAATATGTTATTAATTGAGTTTCAGAAAACGCGCTTAACACCTTGTCAATCTCATATAGTCTTAAAGGCAGTATTTCACCTTTTACACTTCCGGAAAACTTACTTAAATTAGCCGTCCTACTTGCTAATATCCTTTGAGACATATGTTTTAATATTGGCGCAAGTCCGTTTTCCTCAACTGTATTATTCCATAAGTAAGTGTTAGTATTTTGGTCGGCTTTGTATAACGCACCCGTAAATACATCATTAACGTTATCGCCTACATCAATTTCAACCGTATCAATTACGCGCTTAGACTTTCTAAAATTAGAGTAAGAAGTATGAAATTCTCCCTTTAGATTTAATTGATTAGTAAATGATAAAGATGCCCCGTGAAGTCTTAAATTGTCTAAAAGAAAAACTAGTTGTACATCTCCCGTTATTGGTGCGGGTGCTGTTTCAAGTTTATAAGTACTTATTTCGTTTGTGCTTATAAAAACTCTAGACTTTCTTACTTCATTATACCACTCCCCATTATCAAAATACCAAGTTTCAGTATCTCCTATTATTCTTAAAGAGTAAGACATTCCATCAACCGCAGTAGTTCCGACACTCTGGGCCCTAATCTCAACCGTAACCACATCCCTCGCTGAAATTGTTATAGTGTTTTCATTTACTAATACATCAGATTGAAACGTTCCGATATTTGCATCTATAAAAACGGGTTGAGGGTCTCTATCTTCTAGTAAAGTAACTTTACTAGGCTGCAAAATATCCCACCCATCTAACGTAACGCCATCATTATCAAAATTAGGGTTAAGTAGTGTATTCTGTAAGAACCCGTATTTATAGTTAACCTTAAACGCACCAGCAGCGGGTACTATCTCTATTCTTTGATTAGCATTACAATGAAATAACTCAAAGCCGTTAATTTGGCTACCTATTGTTGTAACAGGAAATACATACTCGCTAGTTGATCCTAAAGGCGCACCCGTACTACTATACTCGTGAATATACCTGTCCTGACTATTGATATTCATTTCAGACGGGCAGTATATAAGCCATTTACCATTACTTTGACATATAACCGCCCCATACTTACCTAGCACCGACTCTAATACGTCTTTACAACTGCTTATCGTTTCTCCGTCGTCTTTATAGAAACGTTCAGTATTACTGTAAACATTTGCAACGGGCGATAAATTAGCCGCCAACCCCTCATATCTAGTATTAATTGATACTTGGATATTCTGCAATATTCCTGTACGTCTTAAACAATTAACTATAAATGTTATATCTTTTTGCTTTCCAGAATAAGGTAATCCGTTAGCATCTACATAAGCCAAATCTTCAAGCAATCCTAAACCATCAACCGCATCTAAAGTAATAACCCAAGCATCACTAACATAATCTTGAAATATTCCTTCAGGGTCTAAGAATCCCGTAAATTTAATTTGTCCGTTTTTGTACCATACAACCTTATTGTTGGTAATATCCCCACTATATAAATCGGTAAACTTTAAAGAGGGATTAGCCTCAATATTTATTTGAAGTCCAGAACCGCGTATAACGGTATAATGTGAGTCTACTTCCGCATAATCTAATATGCAACTTCCACCTATTTGGATAGGGTCTCCTGTATAATCGTCGCGGCTTATTTCACATCTAAAAAGGTCGCCTTTTGGATTGTCGTATTCTAACCAGTATCTTAATGCCATATGTTTAAGTTGTTAAGCCTAAGTCACCACCTAAACTTCTGTTTCTGTCTAATGTTCTTTTTAAAACTCCTACTAATTTAGTTCCGGCTATCTCAAATACTACATTTCCTTCTGAAAAACCGCCTCCAGTTGATATACTGCTACTAGAGCTACTTCCTCCTCCAGATACACTAGATCCCGTACTACCACCGCTACCCATTGATGAACCTAAGTTTTTAGAATTACTAGCAAATGCCGAACCGATAGCAACTAAAGCGATACCCGCCGCAATAGCACCTGCACCCCCTAATGTTTCTAATGATAATTTAACAGCTAACAATCCCACTCCCGTAGCTATTGCCATTTTTCCAAGTTCAACTAATATACCGCCTAAACTACTTAATAGGCTGCTTCCTAACGCGCTTAAAACATCTGCGCCACTAGCTAAACTTTCTCCAAGTGTCGCGCCTAAATTAGCGAATGTATTAGCTATTCCATCATCGATAATACTACTAGCCGCCTCATTAAATTGCTTTAAGGCTTCAATACCTCTATCTTTAAAATTTTCTATTCGTTGGTTAATTACCTCAAACTCCGAAGCAGCAAATATGTTTTTAAGCATATCTATATCGCCCTTCAATGCTTTACCGTCTAAAAGTCTAAGTGTAGGTGAATCAGCGTTAAAACCATCCTCTAATCGCTTAGAAGCTAACTCGCCTACTCCCTCGAAATTCTTTAATAGGGAATCGGTTAAGCCGTCTTGGTTGATGTTGGGATTTAGCTTTACTTTAGGGCTTCCAGTTAGTTTTACCTTGCTTAAATCAACCGTTCCATTCTCGTTAATCAACTTCTCTAAGTCGATGTTTTCTAACTCGCTGCCTTGTATTTGACCTACTATGTTTTTACGTTCTTCAAGTAGATTATTTAAATCTTTAGCTAACTTGTTTTCAGTAGCGGAGTTAATTAATGATGCATCCCTTTGCGCTTGTGTATTACTTGCAAAGGCTTTATTTTGTTGAGCCTTTTGTTTAGAGAAACTTAGAGACTTTTGCTCTGCATCTAATATGTCGTTATTTAAAGCTGCTAACTTTTGCTCTAATGCTATTTGAGTTTCTAAGTTTTCAGTTAGTATATTAGTTGCCGCCGTAGCTTTAGCACGTCTAACAATAGAAGCTGTTAACTCGTCGTAAGTGGTCTTTAATCCTCCGTTTAATATTTTTTCCTTACTTAGGCTGCCTAAATAATCAGGAAATAGTTTTTGTAATTCTTGTACTGCCTTTTTACGTTCTATTGTGCTTCGGCTTGTATCTTCTGCTACACTTCTTAACTGCCTTAATTGTACTAATTCATTTTGAGATGCTTGCGCTCCCTTAATTTGTGCTCTAGCTACATCATTAAGAGAATTAACAAACCTATCTAATGATTCAGCCGCTTTTTTGGTTTCATCCTCTAATTGCTTAGTTTTATTCTTAGCATTAAACAACTCGTCACTATAAACAGTTAGTAACGATACAACCGCTGAAACGGCAAACAATATACCTGCTGGTCCTAACAAACTACCTGCTAAAGCCTTAAATGCAGCCGCGCCCCCTCCGGATGCTTTAGATAAATAACCAAATTGAGAAACTAGCTGTGTAATGTTGTTACCTACACCTTGAATACCATAAGGCGCATCCTGTATTACCCTACTAAATTCTTGAAGCGTTGGTGTTGCATTAGCCGTTGCACCCTTTAACCCGTTCATTGATTTAGCAGTGCCATTCAATGATTGGTCTGCTTTAGATACCGATTTATTAGCCGCCGTTTCAAACTTCTTTAAAGAGCTTTCAGCATCCTTTAACGATCTGTTTAAATCCTTATTATCCCCCGATAATTCAACCCTTAATTGCTCGCTCATTTCTTTTTATTATTTTTTGGTATTCATACATCGCTTTTAAATACGCGTCTTTCTGTATCTCCGTCGCTTTTCCTCCTTTAGCTTTTCCATATATATGCCAGAAGTCCTCTTTCGTTTTAGGCAACTTCTTAGGGTCTACATTGAAACCGATTAACGACGCCCAAGCCACCTCGCGCAAATTACTTTGGTTACGTTTCTCAATTCGTTTATACGCAAAAAGGCGAAGTTGAAACTCCGCCCATGTCATTTCGTAAAGTACATACTCTAAACTAGGCGCGTTTAATTCTCCTAACGCGTAGCTTATAACATCTTTACTCCAGTTTATTTTTTTTTTAAGTCTCCCTCGCTTTCAGTCGTTGCCGCTTCCAAATCACTAGTCAACTCGCTAACGTGTTTATTAATGCTTTCAGAAAATACCTTTATAACGTCTAAAAATTCATTATTATCTCTGTTAGCGTAGCACCACTCATAAACTTCCGGTCTTGATAAGTCTAAAGTTTTACCCGTCCATTCTGCACCCGCTTTAATAGCGAAGAAAACCATATCAACGTAAACACTAAAGTTTTGCTTAATCATTGATTGACCTAAGCCGCTAAATCCGTCGTAATGTTCTACAAGCTCCATAAGAGCCTGTATGCCATAAGATGTTTTATATTCCTTGCCGTTTATTTTCATTACGCTCCTGCTTTTGGATCAGTCGTAACAATTAAACCACTACCCTCAAAAGTAGTTGAGAAAGTAGAAACAGCATCGCCCGCATCGCCAGTCAATGATAGGTCTGAAATTATAGCAGTACCATAATAAAAAGGCGTATCAGCTAATCCCGTTGACATTCGCCAAGTGATAGCGTCGTTATCCATTGCCTCCATTAAATAATCGTGAGAAGCAGTAGCAGTAGAACCGCCTACACTTGTAGAATCTTGATACTCTCCATCAGCACTAAGCGAATAAGTTTGAGTACCTTTAGTTTTTTCAATTTCACCCGGAGCGCATTTAGTTTGGCTCTCAATGATGTTAACGGTACGATTTAATGAGTTTGATGTTAGACAAGCCACAGGACGGTAAGCCGTGTTATCTTCATCGTAAATTGATAAAATTAGGGCATCCCCTTTGATTTTTGGCATAACATTTATTTTTAATTATTCAAAGATAATAAATTTACTCTATTTCTAACTCAATTCTTATAAGTTTTCTATATACTATTTCAGTATTTGTTTTAGTACTGATGTCATTAGGGAAACTATACGACTGTTTAAGTATTTTTAAGCCGCTTGTAGGGTCTAAATTTAACCCCGTTGTTAAGGATAGTACGTTTTCTGCTATAATATCGGCTGGCAGTCTATTTCCTGAATTACCACTAACGGGATAGCGGGTTATAACATCTAATAAAATACTTGAAGTCCAACGACTATCGCATTTATTAGGCATTATTTGGTTATTGGTTTGCGTTGTCATTAATACAAACTCACTAGGACTATCAGTACCTGTATTTGTATCGTAAACATTAACGCCTAACGTGATTAAACTTGAATAGATAGCTTTACGCACCCATCTATCTGGTAACATCTTAGGAGGTAAACTCATTTTACTAATCTTTTAAGCATTTTCGAAAGTTCTATTAAATATTTTATTCTACCTTGAACAAATGCGGGGTATAAAAATGGTTGCGGCCATATTCCATTTATAAATATAAAATAGAATATTTGATCCGCTTCCCATTCTTCTAATCCTTTAGCTGCTGCCCAATCGTAAAAGGCTAACAATCCATCCGCATAAGTTCCGCCAGATCCATTACCTTTAAACTGCATAGCGTACTCGCTTAATTCAGGAGGTACACTAACCCTCTTACCCGTTCCGAATTCAACATACGGAGCGTAATTAACCCCGACCACTACCCTATAATGACTATCCGCTACTTGCGTATAGTTTATACTTTGAGCTAAATCGCCAAAGTTTTTAGGGGCTCTAACTTTAGCGTCTGCGGCTATTTCTCTTGCCGTAGCCTCTGTAATTTGCGCAATTTCCTCTTCAACATCTACACCTAATTTGCGTAGGTTTTTTAGCGTTTGATCTAATCCTTTAACTACACCTTTAGCCATTATCTGGAGTATATGCGGCATTAATCGGCTCACCCGTTACGGCTAATATCTTTAATGTTAATCCATCAACATCTTTATTCTCAATAGTATTTATATTATAGGTAGTGCCTTTATACTTAAAGAATATACCTCGAACGGTATAATCTATATCTTTTCGGTTACGCAATTCAATATCGATGGCTAATTTATTTTCATTCAACCCTAAGTCAATCATTCTTTGAGCGTTTAAGGTTCTAATCTTGCAGTAACTACCACCAATACGAGCCGTAACCACTTCCGTACCTCCGTATTCGTTGCGTACATTAGTAGTTTGCCATATCTCTATTAGCCTATCGTATTTTCGTGCGTGTCTCATTACAAAATATACCTTTTATGTAATTCTAAAAGATCCCAAACTGATTGAGGGATTAACGATGTGTTAACTTGTTTTTCAGCACCGAAGAACCAAACATCTATAATCTGCAATGCCGTATCTATAAGCTCTCTAGGCACTTCGGATGGTTCTACATATCCAACGTTTAATGTAAGCGGATCACACGTCCTAAAAACGCTATATAACCCTTTGCGATCATCTGCTACCGGATCTACTGAATTAATAGGATAGTCATAAACTCGAACGCATCCCGATTGAGGGAAATACTCTTTACTTCTAGCGTACATTATATGGTTAGTTTTCATTTCAACCACCGATAATGCACTACTTATCATACGCGTTATTTCAGTATCAAATGTATCATCTTCTAAGCGTAAATGTATCTTAGCTACTTCTAAAGGTATAACGTCCAAATATGCCATTACTTAGTATTTTTACCAGTTTTTAACTCCTTTGTCTTACGCTTTTTTGCAGGCTTAGATTCTTTAACCTCCACTTCTTCAATAACGCCTACACGAATCAAATATGCTGTACGTTGGTCATTATCAACCTCAACTACATCCCCCGCCTTTTTATCTAAGTGATTCTTTTTATACTTTACTTGCATAACGATAAATTTTATTTATATCAAAGATAATAAAAAACCCCTTAACAATCGCTAAGGGGTTTAAATCTATTTTAAAGATATTGACTACACAGCTGGTGGTGTAATCAAACCAGTTACTAAAGCAGAGTTGTTATAAACTGCTAAAGCTGCTCTTTCTTCAATTCTAAACATAATTTTGTTTTGCTTAGCTAAAGTTGCATCCTCAAATACTCTTAATTCTGGTTGCAATCTACGTACAAATTGAGTTGCCGCTGCATCAAATACTAAGAAGTTATTTTCCGCAATAGAAGTAGTAGTAATAGAGCTTAAACCTGCTATTCCTAAGTTACCTGCTGCGAAAGACATTGATCCATTAGGTAAATCAAATTCACCAGAGCCACTAGCTTTGTTAAGACCGATTTTAACCGCGTCACGTCCTCTAGTAATTAAGTGAGTACCAGAATACCCACCGTCTGTGCTATCTACTATCTGACCGTATGCACCGTCTATAATACGCTCAATACCGTTGGTAAAGTCTCCATCGTATGCCGTAGCTAATGGAATCATACCAGTAACCGCTTCATTTAAGATATAAGCAGTCTCACGCTTTTTAAGGTCTAGTAGTAAACGTTGTTGTAGGTAAGAAGTTAACCACGCTACATCGTCTAACATTTCACGATCAACTATTACCCATCCCGCAATCCATTTAAATGGTACTTCTTGCGTTCCGAAGTTGTAGTTAACCTCTGACTTATCACCCGATCCACTCCATACATCAATACCTCCAGTAGCTGCCTCTTCTTTAGGTACAACTAACTTAGTACCCGTAGATGAACCTTGTGGTAATATATCCCCTAAGAATGGATTTCCATAAGGCGTAATCATTAAAGGTCGTGCATCTTGGTAAAGCTGTGTAGCTTCTCCGAAGTTTGCACCGATTGACATAGCCTTATGCTCTAATCCTTCCGCGCCTACTAACTCAATGTTAGTTGTTCCGCTATTAGGCTTAAGGTTCTTGAATAGTTCCGCATTAGCCTCAATCGTGCTTTTTAGAACATCATTAAAAGACTTACGAGGTGCATTAGCGTTTTTACCTTGCATAGCCACGTCGATAGTGTCTGCGTGTTTTTGAACCACTTTAATATCTGCTTTCAATTCAGATTTAACCGCTTCAATTTCAGCATCAAATAAAGACTTAGCCTCTGTTTTGATTGTTTGACCTACTTTAGCTTCAAACGCATCTAAAGCGTTCTTAACCTCTAGGGAAGTCTTTCCCTCTAATCCTTTTACTAGCGTGTCTAATTCCGCTTTTATTTTTTCGTCCATTATTTTTGAATTAACGAGTTATTAAATTGTTTTAATGTTTCAATAAGCGGGTTAACTTCCAGAGTGTCGCTAGACGGGTCTTTGCTGTCAAGTGCTTTAAGTAATTCCTCAATATTTCTTAGCCTTGTATCAGAATAAGAAAGATTGTAAGATTTTTGTATAAGTTCAATTAAGCCGTAAGTAGTTTTAATACTCTTAATATCTTGAACGGTTGCTAATTCATTAGCTGCCCAGGATGTTAGAAATGAGTACTCATGTAACTTATATTCGGTTATAATTGACTTGTTTTTCTGATCTCTTTGCAGAACGTTGTAACCGATAGAAAGTTCAGCGTTTAAGCCGTTCTCTTTCATTAGTTGAATATCGGTAAACATATCTCTAGCTACCTCCTTTTGTAAGTTAAACTTAGTAGTAGTAAGTAATCCAAAGTCGTCCTCTGGGTCTATCTCTAACGGCACGCCTAAACTAATAGTTGCGTTATGATCTTTAAGTACTCTAATACGTTTAAAGTTATTCTTAACTGTACGGTTAAAAGAACCCTTAGCACTTATGTCTTGGTCGCTATCTTCATTGTTATAAGCATTAGCGTATGCCTTAACAATCCCTTGCTTCTCGTCAAAGTCTTTTATGTCGTATGCTAATTGCTTGTAGCTAATTCTTTCCATATAGATAAACCTTATATACAAAAGTAAAGTAATAGATTAATATTATCAAAATAATCGGCTTGCATATTTGCAATATCAATAAAGAGGTTGTATATTTGCATACGAACAATAACTAAATACTAAACATTATGAAAACTTACAAAGCAATTTCGGTTGAAAAAGAAAACAAAGGAGAATTACTAGGAACTTCTAAGAGAAATAAATTTGAAAATGGTAGGATTCAAACTGCATTTGATTCTTTATATGAATTTAAAAAAAGGATGAAAAATTCGACTATTTATTCCTTTGAAATCAAAATAATATAGTTATGAGTATAAATGAAGAAATTGAAATTGTTGAATTGCAAGCCAAAGTAAAAAGGTTGCAGTTAGAAAAAGAAGTGCTGGAGGATTTATTCTTAGATGAATGTAACTCCACTTTTTACCAGTGTATAATGGATATAATTAAAGACCTTTATGATGGAGAATACGAGTATTCAGAACATAAGGGGTTTCATAATTTTATTTATAAGAAAGAGGTTTATCAACTAAAAAAAATAGATAGCAAGTGGATGTTAAATCACAAATTTAAAAACTAAATATTATGAAAGAAGTAATAAGAATACCACAGCAAAAAGTTAAGGAAGAAAAACCAGTTGAGTTTACGCATTCCTTAAACACCGAATGTGGATGGAGAAAAACGGGATATACACCAAATGATTATGAAAATATAATATATCTAGGTAAATGTAAAGTTGACGGAGATATGTTTGCTGCTCACTTCAATGCAGGAATTATCTCAATACTCAAAGGGCATTTAAACTCAGGTAAATACTAAACATTATGAAAAACATTGCAATTTACAAGCCAACACAAGTACAAGCTGAAATAATTCTAAAACTCGCTGAAAGTAAGGGTTTGAAGTTTTACAAGGACACTAAGGATAGGATATTAAGTAATATTTTTGAGAATAGCGAATATGATAGTTTATATTACACTAGAGATAAGTTTATAGGCTTTTGTTTTAGCGAAGATTCAAATGACCCAAAAAGATTATCATTCATAGACTTCTTAACTGAAATTGAAAACCATAAGCCAGAAGTAACGGTACAATTAACGGTACAATTAACATCGGAATATAAGGCGGTACTTAAAGATAATGGTATTAAAGTAGGATGCCAATTAATACCCTATGATGTGTTTGATGAATTACAGAAGGCGGTTAACCTATATTTAAATAATTAATTATGAAATCAATTAAAGGTGTAGGCAACTATTACGGTGGAATATACGTAAAAGAACAATCTGGAAAATATTATTGGATTATAGAAAATTATGATACAGATTTTTCAGAACTAACCAACTGGACGGAGATACGTAAATCTCTTTATGATGAACTTTTAAAATATAATAACTATGAAATCAATTAAATACGACATCTTATTAATCTGGTCGGTAGTCATTACCATTAGCTGCTTTTGGTGTTACTTCCTAGTATCACAATCAATTAACCTAATAAAAATAATGTTATGAGTACAAAATATATAGACAATTCAGGAACGGTAAAAAAAGAAGGTAAAAAGACGGAGTTTACTAAGCATATAGATAGTAGTGGTCGTTTAAGTGAAGATATATATCAGCCATCCGATTTTGATATAGTTGAATACTTAGGTAGTAACGGAGATATTGAATTTTTTAGAGCAAAAGATAATAATTCTAATAATTGGTCTTTCTACACAGGAACTAAAGGCAATGAATTTGATTAGTATGACACCAGAAGAGGCAATAAAAGATATAGTTAAAACCCCGAAATACTACATCGGGGTTATGTCTGAAAGTAAGGCGTATAGTTTTATGCATCGTTACCGTAAAGGTAAAGCAAGTAAAGAAAGTATTAACGCATTTTTAGCCGCTTTTGGTTATGAGATAAAGCAAGAGGAGTTATGGGGTTTAAAGAACGTTGCAGGATATATAAAAGTGCCTAAACGCGACCTAATTGACTTCGATATAAAGAAACTATAGTTATGGAAACAGAACTAAATAAAATAGAATACTTTATATCTTATAAATGGTATAAGGATAAGTCGGAAGGTTATGGTAACATATCTTATAAATTTACAAGAAAAATAGATGTAGATTTAATAAGAGCAATTGAATTTGACTTAAAAAAAGAGTGTGGATTTAAGCAATGCTTAGTACTTCACTTTATTAAATTATAAACTATGGAATATACACTAACGATTGATGAATTAACAGAATTGGTGTCAAGGGCTATCTATAATCAAAGCCAGTTTGATGTTATAAACTATCCGGATGGAAGTATAAAAAGCATTGATGAAGATGCTATTACAGAATTTATAAAACTAGATTTAAATTAATTATTATGGAAAGATACAAAGTAGTACACAGTCAATCTAAAAACGCTTGGAACATAGTAGGAACAATAGCGGGAGGTAAGTATAAAATAGCTCGATGCCCTTACGATCAAATTGATGGGAGCGAAGAATATAACACAAGAGAAAAATACAATTGCTTAATCAACGCTAATGTAATGTGCGCGGCTTTAAATAAATAAGCTATTAAACCTTAACACTTGTTAAATTATGAAAACTAAACTATTAAGGAGGCTAAGACGTAAACATTGGGTTGAGCAAAAAGGAGACTACTATGTTATCTGTCAAAGAATAGACGCGTTTAAGGTATTTAGGCACGTTATTTTCGGTAAAGATAACTGTATGGAATTATACAGGGAATGGCTTCTTAGAGATGCTAAGTACTTAATTAGGAGTAAAATTAAAAAAGGTAAGCGAATTACTAATAAATAGATTTAAATTGATAATTATGATAAATATAGCTTTAAGAATAATGATTTTTGGAGGGGTAATGGCATTTTTTGCTTGCTTAATTAAGCATATTCACTCCCGCATTAAAGATATACCTTTTGACTTAAGAATGTACTATGAAGTGCCACTTATGACTATGGGGTGTATTTTATTTGCAGTAATATTAACCCCTTTATTAATGTGGTTCTTAGGAGACCGTTACTAACGCCTAACCAGATTCCCATCAGAATCCCTACGAGGCACTTTAACTAACGTGCATCTACAATTAATGACATCGCCCGCACTTCCTTTAGGATCGCCCGGAAAGCGCATTAATTCTACACCGCCTTTTTTATTCTTTACCTCGAATGGCTCACCGTCTGGAACTTTAACTAAGTGCATCTTATAGTGGTCAAATTGATCTTCTGGGATTCTTCTCGTCCGGCTATCGGTTGCACTTATCCACATCTTATCTAAGATTAACCCTGTATTACTACTTACACTGTCAGCAGCATAACCCGCAGCGGATGTGGTCTCCGTTCTAACTATTCTTAATAGTTGAGGTCTATAGAATTGCCTTTGTTTAATAATCTCGGTAACAATCTGGCTTATACTTTTACCACTATCAGCACGTTTCTGAATCTCATTAATTATGAATTCCGCTAAAGTTTCATTAACCGATATAATACGTTGACCTGCGAAGTTGAGCAGGAACTCTAATACACCGCGTATAAACTCACTCTCAAATGCTTTCTCTTCACGTTTTACTTCATTATCTAACCTGCGCGCGTGAGTACGTCCTACTTCGGTGTAAAACGCTTCATAAGCCTTAAAAGTGATGTTATCGTTAAAGCTGCTTTTGATTAAAACCTCGTAATTGTTGTCGTTTAAGTCGTCTAAAGGTATTCGCTTTAGATTCTGCTTAATAGCATTGCCAAATATACTAACCCCTTTGCGCTCGTATATACGCCTCCATCTTAAATATTGTCGTCTGTATTGTTCAGGGGTCATAGGTTACTATCCTTGAACATCCCGAACGGGAATATTTATACTAAGACTAGATAACAGATTGTATATCTTACTTTCTTCAATCGCGGTGGCTTTATTCCATACAGCCCCATCTAGTGGTTTTTTCTTATCCTTTACCTTGCTCATTTCTATTCTAGTCACTATCATAATCTTTAGTTTTTATTCTTCAATCCCACCAATAGGGATATTATTTTCTAATGGAATTACAGCATCTTCTAGGGTCATTACGTTCTTGCTTACGGTGAAAATAGAAAGCTCAGGTACTCCACTATCAGCATATTGCATTGCAAAACGCGCCTCTTCTCTAGTAATAATGCTATTATCGACTAACTTATCTAGCCGATCTGCTAGCTTCTCCATATCCACCTGCATTTCTGGAAGGTCGGTAGGATCAAATTCTAATACCGCGTTTTCATATCCTTGAAACGATTGTAAGAACTTCTTAGAGTTAATTCCATCTTGAAATAACCCTAATAACGGCATTATAGTATCAGTAATAGCTGCACGCCTCATTTCAGCTAATGCGCCATTATTTAAACCACTGCTGCTATTCTTACTGTTTAAGAACTCCGTATACCAACCTAACACATTACATATACCTGCTTGGTCGAACTCTAGAAAATCAAAAGGTTTTAATTCATCAGTAGTTAAGCTAATTCTAGTAAATCCTAATTCAGCACTAACCCCTGTTATTTTACTTAGCCTGTCATTATCCGCGTCCATCTCCTTAAGCCTACTTTTAACCTCTAAAGCCTGATCCGCAGTTAACGCATTTTGACCCTTAGAATGGATGAAGCCGTAAGCCCCTCCATTTTTCATAGTCTTAATGTTGTTATCTATTGCCTCGTTACTATCTTGAATGTTTCTTAGTGCAGCCCTTAAATCGCTCATTCCGTAAAGGTGTGAGCCTTGCATATCAAAGTTAGGGTTAGGGTTCTTTATGTGCACTACATCGCTCTCATCAAACCTAATGTATTGATCTCCCTCAATTAGTTTGTAGTAGTCGATAGGACTTTCAACCGTTAGCAAGTTTGCATCTTGTTTTAATACGATATTCATTAAGTGAGCCGGAAGTACATAAACTGCCATAGGTTCAGCATTCTCCCTTAGCTTAGGTCGCATTATATACCAATAACAGTTTCCAGTAGCTTTTAAAAATACAGTAGATAAGGCAAAAAACTCTGTCCACGATTGGTCTATATTAGGACGATCTAAAGGCATTGACAAATCATTCTCCTTAAAGGCTTTCTGTAAACTTTGCGACTTCCTTAGCACCCCTTGTAAGTCCGTTCTACTCTTACTTAATCGATATATTCCTAATTGTTTCTTATCTCTAACATCTTTAATGAAATAAGGTACATCAGATGCTTTGGTGCTAATCTGCTTAATAACGCTATAAACGTCAGGATTGTAATTATATCCTTTGTCAAGATATTGCCTAGTATCTGCATAGTCGTATGGTGTAACCGCTAACCCGAAAAACTTATAAAACGATCTATTAAAGGCGTTAACCACTGGAGAAACTTTCTTACCTTGACCGAAAAGATTTTTTAATCCTAACATTTATCTATTGTTTTTGTAAAAGTAATAAAAATTCCTTATAGTAGGTTAAAAAAAGAATACTTTACCTTGTGATAAGTCCATTATCTCGTGATACCTAACTGCATCAATTGCGTGGTTAAACTTATCAATGGGTTTATTTAGCTTCTTACCCGTCTTATCAGTATCCCAACAATATGACCTGAACTCTTTAATTAGGTTTACACTTCTGGCGGTAACTAAATACTCTTTATCTTGCATTAACTGAATACCAAAGTTTATACTGTCTTTACCTTTAACAACTGGTTTAATACTACATCCTGCTAACCTAATTTCTTCAATACTCTTAGGCTCGGCACTTTCAGCAATCGTACTTTTGCCTCTTATTTGTTGAGCAATCACTGAGTTAATTAAGCCAGTTGAATAACATATTTCATCTAGTATTCGCTTGCCGTTGTATTTGTAAACATCTACTATTGCAGTAGGATCATTACTATAACCAAAGTCTAAGCCAGTACCAATGTATTCAGCATCTTTAGGTAAGTTTTGAATAATAGACCAGTTATTAAATATAACGCCCTCTAAGCTACCCGTTAACCCTAACCCATAAACCCTCCACCAGTTAGACCAGTAAGAGGATTTAATGTTATTTTCTGCAAATAGTTTAATAGGGTCGTCGTAATACTGATAAAACCCTTTAGGTATAGCCTTTTCAATCTCTTTAACAATACTAGGACTTAATGCCTCATTATCTTTGTAAGTTAACGTTAGGCTTTCTACGTCTGGATCATCATTTAATTCAGTATCAGCCCAAAATTCAAAAGTAGGGTTATAATCTAACCATATCTCTAAATCGGTTCTTATTGCTAATTGGTGGTAGGTTTCAAATGTAATATTATTACACTCGTTTATGTAGAGAATGTTTCTACGCGGGCCACGTACTTTATCTTCTTGATCTGCTGAAAAGAATTCAATATAAGAGCCAGATGCAAAGGTATATGTTAGAAGCGTTCTATTGAAGTGAGCATCTATGTAACGCCCTGTAACTTTCATTATCTTAAGAAAGTCCTTTAACGCTCCTTTACGCAAATGGGGTATAGATTCAGATACTACTGATATTTCTAAATTATTTCTCTTAGTAGCCCTGTCAATTAATATAGGAAGTATTGAGTATGTTTTACCTCCCGACGTTCCTCCCGGTATTCTCTTAACGCGCTTTCTTAACTTGCGTAACTTCTTTAGTGCGGTGGTGTAAACAAACCCATCAACTGATCTAACTTTCTTCATCGTCAAACATTGGCTGCTCAACAATCTGCTTTTGTTCTGTCTTATCTACTAAACCGTTTAAGCGTTGTGTTATACTCGGATTGTATATTCCTGCCATACCTCCCTCGATCTGATCCCTACGTATTCTGCGGCGTACACGTGAACAGATACGGACATAATCGGAGTATCTGTTGTCTTTATTCTCGAAGTAATCACTAAGGTCTGGATAGGTAGTATTAATTTCGTCTTGGTCTGCTACGAACTCATAAAACCCCTCTAGAGTTAGACATCTTTCCTTTTCCCGTCTTACATCCATAGCATCTTTACCCACAAAATCGTGTTGTAGAAATGGTCTATTCTTAGTATCTTCTTCATACTTAAGATATAGTTCCCACATTACTTCTGGAGTAGATATATACTTACGTTTACCCATAATAACAAAGGTAAGCTAATTATTTGTTAGGTGCAAGGGCTAATGTTCTAGCGTTCCGTATATAGTTGCCAAAGCTAGTATTACGGTTGATTCAAATCCTATATATTTACTTAGTATATTCCATAGGATTAATACAAATGTGCCTAATATAATTTTCCTTAGTATTTTCATAATTAATTTATTTATTATTACGTGCAAATAAGAATAGTATAGCGAATAGTATTGATACTACCTTTAGAAAGTAAGGCATAATATCTCCATCAATTAAGAACGATAGTATCAAATTACTATAACACATTATTAAGTATTGAGTGCTTTTGTTATTCATAATTACTTTATTTGGTTATACAACTCGTTAAACTTTTCAATAGCTGCGGCTCGGGCTTCGGGTCTATGATATGATAAACCTCCTGCTCCTTCGTTTGAAACTAAACTAAAGTTAAGTTCTGATTCAAATATTTCATCAATATCAATATCAACACTATCCGCAAAATCCTGAATAACTCCCCATTGCATTGAGTTGGGAAAAGTATAGAAATGATCTATATCGCTTTGGTCTGGTGTCTCGCCTACCTCTGCTATATTTATCTCAAGCCATCGAAATAGCCACTTCTCAAAATCCTCTTTGCATTTACCTGTTAATTTCATTTATTTGTTTTTAATACACCCTTTCTATAAATCCTTAACTGAAATCCTATTAGGCAAAAGAAGTAAGAAAAATACCCGTTATACCATTCTCTAAATAAACCTATTAGATGCCATTTATCGTGTTTAAAATAGTGCCAGTTGTTTATTATCTGAAATCGGTATCGTCCTATTGCGCCTAAAATGTAATATTCTCTCCAGTATTCCATATCTAAACCTCTTTATCAATTTGCTTAATTGCCCACTTAGCGTAATCAATGATCTTTACAAAGTCATCTCGGTCTTGTCCTTTTTTACGCCAAAGGTATTTATCAATGCTTAGCATTACCGCTCCCATTTTCTGCTCAAAGGTTGCGTTAGCTTCCATTCGTTCAAAGGTATCTATTCCTATTTGATACTGTATAGGCTTAGCATCTGTTACCTCCATATTTTTAATAGGGTCTTTGTATTCGATTATTTCGGCTAGTTTTTCTGTATGTACATCGTATAGACAAGTAGTAGTATTATACCACCAATGATTGTTAGCGCTTTGGAATATTGAACTCATATCACCAATTATTTCTTTTAGTGTATTATTATAAACACACTTAACCACCTTTGCATCTTTAAAATGCTCTATTATTTTTTGTTTTTTCATAATGTTTTTATATCAGATTTCGCATTGATTCTACATACTGAAATATTCTAACATAACCCCAGTTTTCTATTATGTGAGTACTTTGCACTCCGTTGGGTAGATCTACTATTAATATTCCGCTTGTCTCATCATCTTTACTATGATGCGTGTAATTTGCACTAATTCCTTTAAATTCTATTTTCATAATAATATTTTTTTAAGTTACGTAAAGATAACCCTTTAATTCATATACACAACAATAATAATGTTAAAAAATAACCCCCGCCAACCAAAGCGAGGGGTTTAAAGAAAATTACAACTGCTCAAATCTGGTTCAAGCCATAAACTAAATTGATTTTTTTGCCTACTCTAGTTCACGTTTTCGGCTACCCGTGTTAAAAGATTCTTATTTGTGATTGATGCTGTTGTAGTCTTTTAATAGCTGCGTTATAATAGTCTTTATCTAACTCACAAGCCGTTAAATCAAATCCTAAGTTGTGACAGGCTATTGCAATGCTGCCACTACCTAAATGAGTATCTAGTATCTTATCGCCCTCTTTTGCGTAATTCATTAATAACCATTCGTATAGTTTGACTGGTTTTTGAGTGGGGTGGAATTTGCTTTTTTTATCCTTGTATGCGCTATATCTAAATATTTTATTAGCTCCGTTAAATGAAGTATGAGCATACTCGCAATCAGAAAAAGATAAACCTAATGGAATTTCTTTATCCCATATTATGAATTTTCCGCAAACTCCTAAATCAAAATAGTTACCTCCCCATATTATATAATTTTTACTCACTCTTTTTAATTCATTAAAATACTCTTGAGTAGGAACTTCTTTATCCCATTTTTTATCCTTATCATCACCGCTTCTTTTTCTTGACCCCATATTCATCTGAGTTACGTTAATACCATACGGAGGGTCAACTATGGCTAACTCGAAGTGATTATCTGGATATCGAGCCATAAGCTGCATATTATCCTCTTGTGTTATTTCTATCATAATATCGTTTTAATCTATCCCTATACGGTTCTTTAATCTTTTCGCTTGCATTACCTTTTAACAATGCCTCGTGTGATTCTATAAATTTATCTATATCTGTGATTGTTTCAGCAGGGGATATCTTAACGTAAGAAGTACTCAATTAAATATAGTTTAGGAGATACTAATATCTTAACCAATCTATAAACATTTGGTGCTGCGATTGCAACTAATATAAAAAAAGCACAAACACGAAATACAGGAATACCTATAATATTGTCAGAATCCTCCTTAAAATATCTGCCAAACCTTTTAACGGATTGCTGATCTGGTTTCTTATAACTATAACCTTTATATTTTACATAAGTGAAAGGTTTTTTATCACCGAAAAAATATGAAATTCTCCATAAAATAGCCCAAGCTACAACTGCTATAAATATACCTAAGCAGCTCTTAGTTATGTGCCAAGTATAAAACTCTTGTAGTAATTCTGGAGCTTGATCTATTACAAACTCACCCGTTTTTTCTGCTATTGAAATTGATTTTTCTAGCAGTTTAGCTAATTGATCGTTTAAATTTTCATTCATAATATTTGGTTTTAAATTGTTACTTTTTTCTTACGCTTATAATTATATATTCTATTTTGAAGTAATTTCTTAGGCATATCAAACCTATTAGCTATTTCATCAATTGCGTAAATATCAATCTCTGAATATGCTATTATTTCATCATAAGTTTCATTGCTTAGATACTGATGTATCATTAAAGGTTTAAACTTGTGATAAGGTATCCTATTTTCAGTTTTATACTCTGGAACGGGTCTCGCCTTTTCAGTCATTTGTATTAACCTTAATGCTATTTTAATCTGATCTATTGTGTTTTTAATTTCACTTAGATCCTCTTGTGAAGCGGTTTCTCTTACTAAATCATACGTTTGCTTAACATCAAATAAAGCATCTTTGAGTATTTTTTTAGGATAGTTCATTTAATAAGTTTTGCTTGTGTTCGCTTTCTATTCCCTCAATTAATCTAAATGACCTACCAACCACTGGAGGGGTTACTTCGTTATTTAAAACTCCCTCATACCTTCCTATTTTAGCTTTACTAATTTTAGTAGTCTTAACGGCTAACCACCTGAAATAATGCCTAGCTTGTACGTGTTCCGGCTTATTTGATTTAGAGAATGCAACACCCAAATAGATATGAAAGTAGTTGCAGGTTATCACTGCAATTCTATCAAGTTCGAATTTCTCATTATAAGTTAACTGCATCTTATTTCTTTATAAGTTTATCGTTATTATCATACGTTAATACCCTTTTAGATTCATCGTCTAAATATTGAATAGTTAACTGCGTTTTTAATACATCACCCCGCCTATTGCGTTCAATAACTTCTAAACTAATAAGTCTAAACTCCCTCTTTTCAGCAGGGGATGTATAAGTTATATTTGGGTTGTTAGGGTACAAGAGGCTTACTCCTGATTTTTAAAAGTGAATGATTCTATGTGTTGAATATATCGCTCAATCTCTGAGCGGTGTTTCTCAGGGATAACATTGTTGTTAATATAGTTTGCGTTACCCGTTACAATCTCACTTACTCGTCTCCACTTTACTAAATTCTTTGCTTCTTCTGTTGTCATTTTTATTTAATTTTAATTGTTGTTATTTTTTAAGCCTCTTCATCCCAATAGCTAACTACTCCAGATTTTATTTTAACCAAACTTTCATCAAAGTATTTAAATATTTCCTCTAGAATTTCTTTATTATCATTTTTAAATGCTCGTTCTAGATTAGTAAAATTGAGTTCAGTTAAATAAAACTCCTCATATCTATCTTTATTTAAGCTATACCTCCCGTCATTAGGTATTAATATACTTAACTCTTCTAGACCCTGATAAGGCATTAAGAAGTTTTCTTCAATAACATTTTCATAAAACTCATCACTATCCTTTATTTCTTCATAATCCTGATATCTTACGTCAATATGTATAAATACACCTGCGTAAAATTCCTTAATCATTCTTCCCATAATATTATTTTTACTTGTTATTAGTTGTGTAAATCTACACTTAATATTCAATTAAACAAGGGTTAAAATGTTAAAGTTTAAGTATTGAATCAATTATTTCTTTAAACTCCTCTAGGCTACGGCATACATAATATTTAAAACCATTACCCTCAACCACTTGCTGCCATTTAATTTGTTCCTCTCGCTGCTTTCCCATTTCTGTTTTCATTTCAATAAAGTAAGCATTACCACTCCAGTAAAAAGTAATATCCGCTCTACCTTTAATTAAGCCTAGAGCCTTATTCATCATTCCATCTATCTTGTTTTTACTATTGTTAAGGTTGTAGCATACTAAACCCCTTGTATTAGGGCGTTCATTCCAACACCATTGAATACATTCGGATTGTAATTTATTTTCACTCTTCATTTTTTCGCATATTTAATTGATGATTAACCCAGTTTATATGATAACCTTTCCAGTTCGCATAATTTATTAACTCTTCTTCTGTTTTTAAGTGATAGTATATCCAAGATTTACGATAGCCTTTAGCCGTTGCAATCTGGTGAAGTCTTTCAAAATTAGCCGTTTTAACCTCGTCTTGGATTTGAGCGTAAGTAAGTTTTTGAAGTTCCGCTATTACCTCCTCTTGCTTTTCCTTTTCGGTCTTTTCAAATATATGTCCGCAGTATTTACAATCCGGTACGCTGGCAGGAAGCATAGCAAAGCAACTAGGGCAGTCTTTTACGGGTGCAACTCCATCACTTTTAGGTTTTCTTTTCAAGCTCCATTCTCTGTCCTGCTCCCAGAATCCGTGCCTAGCTATATTGTTTCCAAAATCTAAAATAGTAAACTTATCTTTAACGCCATTTATAACACGCGATCCACGCCCTACCATTTGCAAGTATAATGGAAGTGATTTAGTTGCACGGTATAAAATAACAACTAGTATCGACGGATCATCAAAGCCAGCATTTAATATACCTACATTGCTAATCATTGCATTGCTAGTTTCCTTATACCACTTTAAAATACGTTTACGCTCCGCTGTGGGCGTTTCTCCGTCTAAATGTTCTATTGGTAAGCCCTTGTCTTTAAAGTCGCATACAAGTGTTTTACTAGCTTTTATATTAGGCGCGAATATTATTGCTTTCTGATTTGGTGTAATCCGCATGTAATTTTCATAAACCCCGTGATAAAGCTGAATTTCATCATACTTATCACCCATTGTTTTATCATCGTAATCCCCGCCTTTAGTTTTAATACCGCTTAGGTCTACTTTAACGCCATAGCTTTCTGGTCTTGACAGGAAACCTAATTCAATTAGTTTACTAATACTAACCCCCTCAACCAATCCGTTATAAAACTCATCTAAACTGGTCTGGTTTTTTTCTCTATGTGGTGTAGCAGTTGCGCCTATAACCGTTGCTCTTTCTGGAACAAAGGGCATAAGTCTATTAAAACTTTGCTTGTGGCTTTCATCAAATATGAAAAGGTCTATACTGTTAAAGAATTCCTGATACTCTTTTGTCTTAATACGTCTGCATAACGTTTGAGCCATTCCAGTATAAAGAAGAGCATTGAAAGACTTTAATTTTCGGCCAGACTTAATCTCAACTGGTTTCAATCCAAACTTATCTAAAGTACCTCCCGCCTGTGTAATTAGTTCTATTCGGTCTGTAACAATTAACACCCGCTTAGACTTCTCAACTGCACGACTGCACATATAAGAGAAAATTATAGTTTTTCCCCCGCCCGTAGCAAGAGAAAGTATATTTTTTTTGTTTCCGGCTATAATAGATTTTCTTAAATCTGCTATTGCTTGTTTTTGATAATTTCTTAATTCAATCATAATCAGTTAGTTAATATTTTAGTGTGAAAGGTGTGTTAGGTGTTACACCCCCTTTTCAGACTATTAAGGAAATAAATATTATGTGTCATGTATAAGCGTGTATTTCTTAATTACATGTTATAAAATATAAATATAGTATAACACACCTTTCACAGCACGCCCTCAGGTCAATAACCATAAGGTTTAAGGGTGTGTAACCCCTTAGCGTTTTAGGGGTATCACAGGGGTAACACGGGGTATCACAGTTCATTAAGTAAATAGCATAGTTTTACATTGCCATCAACCCGCATTCTCGACTTCTCATAACCTAATTTCTTAAGGGTCAAACCTAGTTTATAGTGATTTATTCTTATTGTTGGATTCTTAGATTCAATGAATAGTTTAATCTCACTATTACTTAAAGCCATTGCGCCACCTCCAAGCGTTTCAGCAGGAGTAAAATATTTTAAAACTAGTTCCTCCTCAATACTAGGCTGTTCGTTCATTTGAGTACACATATTAAGAATTTCAATATCTTCTTTACTTAGCATCCAGTCATCTCCCATTTCACGCCATTCGTTGTATAACTCCATAAATAAATCTACTTTATTTATTTCTGCCATTTTATCGTGATCTATATCAATAACATTAACTGGTATTATACGTCTGTTTCCGGTAGGATCATTTATAACTTCCTCATCATTAGAAGTGCCACAAAGTACAGCTAAACGCCTTAAATCTTCACTCGTACGCCCAAATGGACGTCTAAGGTTAAACCATTGTTTAGAGCTTAATTCCTTTAATCGTTTTGCATCTTGCTTACTTTTACCACCAAATTCATCATCTAAAATAATTAGCTTTTTCGTCATTAGAATTTCAGAATCTTTGCCATCATCTAGTTTACTTTCTGCGTAAAACTCCATTAATTCATCTGGTAGTAGGTTTCTAAAAAACTTAGTTTTACCCGCTCTTTGACCCCCTGTAAGAACAAGTACTAAAATTGAGTAAGTGCCGTGCATACTAGCGATAACACCTAGCATCCACTTCTTTAAAAACGTTTCAAGATAATCATCAATCTTATGCTTTTGTCCGTCGTCGGTGTAAGCTACCTGATTATATTTAAAACATTCGCATAGCTTTTCCATATTACCCTCTGGTTTTAAGTTCTTATACTTGGAAAAAAACTCTTTAAAAGGATGATAACTTTCGGTGTGCTCAGAATCAATTAGGCTAAAAAGTAAATCCTTACTTATTTTTTCATCTACTTGCTTTTTACTTTTAATATAGATTGAGTTGTAATCTCGGTCAATCATTGGTTCTCCATCTAACTCATAATTTCGGGTAATCTCATTAAATTTTAAGTCGTAGGTTTTAAGAAACAATTCAAGGTCGGCTATAAGGTCGTTAGACTTTTCATTCAAATCCTTTTCAGTCAGTGCCATTACTTGATCTACAATCTCATCTACATCTGAGCCGCCTATATCATCAATTTCTTTTAGATACTTAACCGTTTCAGTCTTTGCCGCCTTTACATCTTTAGCACCTCCAGAAGTTCCAACCGCTTTACGTCTAGTTTTTGCAACTCGCTCTATATGCTGCGTTCTTTTTGTTTTAATCTCAATACCTGCATTAGAAGCAAGCCACAAAAAAGTACCTATTGTAACTGTTTTATCTGGTGTTCTCTTGCTTATGATATTAAATAGATCATCACACGCCTTGCCTTCATATTTTTTTGAGTTTTGGCTTACTAAATGAAAAAAGTCGCGGCCAGATTCTCCGTACTTGTGAAACAACCCGCAACCGATTCTATACCAATCGTGGTAATCATTAGTTAAATCCACTCCCGTATCGCTTATTTGTTGAAATACGTGATCTAAATCACTACTAGAATAAATATAAGTTTGCTTAGGTTCTTTGGCTTTCTTAGGTATGTATTTTTTCCAAGTCCTAGACTTCTTATTTTGGTATAAGTCGGGATCGTAAGAAACAAATCTAAAACGGCTTACATCTTTACAGCTTGCATCAATTATTACGTTGTAATTGTCTGCATAATATTTTTCTATTGCTTGAAAGCTATCAAAGTGTTTTTCTGGAACGATTTTAATATAAACAACTAAACCATAACCCCCTGCACTATGATGCATAGCGTATGTATAAGGGTCGGATGATAATGCATCTTTAAGTGAGGTAAAGCTAAGGGATTCGGACTGATCTTTTTTATCAATATCAATAGATATAAAGCCGCTATGCTGCGTTAAACTTTTAGCACTTCTATAACTAAAAACCCCTGAGCTAGTTACGCCTCTTAATTTAAGTTTTTCAATCCTGCCAGACCTATAAGCTAATACTTCATCTTGAAACTCTCCGTCTCTAATTTTACCTAGATACTCATCAAACTCAATATTAGTGAATGGTATTGCAGCTGGACTTAACTTGCCTGTTTTTTTTGATACTTCTCCCTGAGGGAATAGTGATATTTTACTCATAATATAAAATAAAAAATCCCTTTGGTTTCGACGTGGTGGCATCTACTCCCAAAAGGATTATTAAAAATATTTTCGTTAAAGCGATAGTGAATCCACCAAAACAAAACCGCTTACAAAGATAAACTATTTTTTATTAAAAAGGTAGATCATCATCTTCTTCATCCGAACTAACTGGACTTGCTTGTAGTGGTTCTGGCTCTGCTTCTTTAATTTCTTTAAATGATTTAATCACTCCGTCAGTCCAAAATACTTTACCATTACCTACGTAAAAACGTTTTTTCCCTTCGTCTCTTGCTTCTTTAGTCTGAGCTACATAAGCGGATAGATTTTGGTCGTATTCGTTTGCTTCCTCGTTAATAGAAATAGTAAACTCTATACCTTTTTCTCCTTTCTTTCCAAGTGTATCTAGTAAGGTTTTTAATGTTTCTTTTTTAATGTAAATGCTTGATAAACTACTCATTTTTTAATTTTTAAGGTTAATTTTTTTATAAATTTCATAAGTTAACTCAACGTCATATAGTGAATTGTGAAGTTTACTTTCGTCTATTTCAATACCTAATTCTAAAGCGACTGTCATTAATTTAAAGTTAGGCATTTCTGCCCTTTGTTCAGTTAAATGAAAGGCAGCTAAAGCCATTATATCTAAAGAACCAGACCAAACATAACTACCCCAATAGTTATCACCCGCATTTTGGAGAAAAGACCACATAAAAGAATTGTCAAAATTTGCATTATAAGCGCAAAAAAAGAACTTATCTTTTTTATCAAACTTATCTACATATTTTTCCAGTATTGTTTTTATTTTTTGATAAACATCAATATTACTTTCATAACCTCTTAACTGATCTTTAGTTACTCCCGCAATTTCAAGTGCTTTTTTATCGGCTAATGCGCCAGCGTGAGGTCGTACATTAAAATCAAATTCCTCTTTTTTTTCTCCATCAATATAAATAATACCTGATATTTGATGCACTGCGTGTATATCAGGGTTTAATCCTGTTGTTTCCACGTCTAAGAATAGCATTTTCATTTTTTAAAAGTGTTTAAATGGTTTCTAATTGCTTTAACTTGTTCTTTTAGATATTCTATTACTTCGGGGTCATATTCAACTGAAAATGCTCTTATACGTTTTTCTTTTGATACGTGGTCATAATTATAAACAGTTTCATATTTAGCTAATTTTTCAGGAGTATTAAGAAGCATATAAACTACTCTTGCTTTTCGCTTGCCTGTCAAGTGCATATATACTTGCATTTGGTAAAAGTAGTTTTTATTTGGTAATTCATCTTCAAGAAGTGGAAAAGTAAATGCATCCCAACTACATTTTGTATCGATTATCTCATCGTTTAATATAATGTCTGGAGTTCCCGTAAAGTATTCATCTTCAAAATACTCATCATTTTTAACTGCAAAAGGTAAGTCTAGCCAATCAATAGATTTATCTATTGCCTCATCCTCTAACATTAACCCTTTTTCGGTCTGCTTAGCGTAAAAATCTTTTTTTATACCATACACTTGCTCCTTATACCAATCGTTTACGTATGATTTTGTAGTTTCAGAAAATACAGGAACATCTTTAATTAATTCAAGTTCCTTAATTTCTTTTTCAGCATTTGGCATTTTATACCTTAAAATTTCAATAGCAGATTTACACTTTTTATTTTTAAAAGATTCGTATCTAGCTTTAAGGTTTTCGAGATTAGTTATAGATTTCTCGTATTTCTCAATGTTAGTACCTCCTTGCGGTCTTGTAGCTAGAGCATAAGCCGCGCTCGCTCTTATTTTAAATTCTCGCATAATATTTTTTCATTTTCAATTGTTAGTTCATAAGATTTTTTTATTTGATCAATAGATACATCCCCATTTTCAACTGCTTCTTTAGCCTTATCCCAGTTCGGATGTTCTGGTGTTAATGGCTGCAAAGTTAAATCTACTGAGTAGTTAATTGTATCTTTTCTGTTTAAATCTGCTCCAAATAGATTACCAAAATGATCACAAGCATCTTTTATCGCTACTGTTTTAGCTGCTGGATATGCCATAGATAGTGCTCCATTATTAATATTGCTTAGATCAGCTGGAGAAGCTCCTTTTTTTGTTTGTATCTGCATCGCTCCTATTCCATCGTGAAACTCCATTTCTCCAGACACAGGGTGTAAGTAGTGAACTCGAACAACCACATAAACACCGTTAAAAGATTGACCCTCTCTAAGTATTTCTATTCGGTATTTTTTAAATAATGACTTTAAAAGATACTCCACTCTTTCAATAGGCAAGTATTTGTAACCTTTAATAAATGGATGAGTTTTAACCCAAGTATCTTTTGGCGGCTGGTTCATTAATGCAGTAAACTGATCGTTTTTAACTGCTAATTCCTTAGATGAATATAGGTCTTTTATTTTAGGTAAGTTGCTCATAATCTAGTTTATTAATTATTCTATCTCCCGCCTCCAATGTTACGGGGTTAACTCCTTTTATTTTTTCCGTCCACCACGTAAAGAAGTCTGTTTGCCAAGTGGTGTTTGTTATTACTATTTTCATATGATTACAGTTGCGCCAGGATGCTTTTCAAAAATAGCTTTAACCGCTTGTTCTATTGTTATTGATTTAGGCTCTTCAATTATTTCAGCCCATTTGCCGTCCTCATATATAATACCTGAATTTTCCCCACCACTAACCCATAAGATGCTATCTTCAAAATGAAGATCGTAGTCAGGCTTATCGCTTATAACTGAAACACTCCCTTTACAATGATCTGTTATAAATTTTTCACCTAGACTAACAAACTTAACACCTGACTTATAACCTCTTTTAACCGCTTCTTTAATAAGCGCTTCTTTTACTTCTGATTCTGTGGCGGGGATAATTTCAGTATCTTCCGTTGGCATATGCCAACTGTGGGAATCTAAAAACTTATGACCTGTATGGAAACCATAGCTTTTTTTACCCTCGCCTTGATAAAAACTTAATGTTCCGCTTCGTGTATATTTATACCACTTACCTACTTCAAGTTTAACCTCAAACAGCTCAGGAAATAAGTCTTTTACTTTAGCATCCAGATTGGCTTTTAATTTGTCTTTAGTACTTTCTTTAAAGAAGTCTTTAGCAGATATTACTTCTCCTTTGATGTCTTTGTCTGATTCGCCTGCTATGTATATCCATTTCAAATCATCATAACTAGTAAACCCCCATCTACCACTATATTCATTGTTGTGTTTAGTGTATTCAGGAAAAGCAGCTTTTAATATTTGTTTAAGCTGATCTTTTGTTCCATCATTTCTAAGGGTTATTTCTCCCTTTGCTAATTGCTTAATTCTTTTTTTGTCTAGTTTCATAATTAATTTATTTTATTGTTAATACTTGCTATTTGTGAGCGTATCATAATAGATACAGATACGTCTAGTACTTGTTGTTTAGTTACTGTCTGCATACCTTTCGCCTATTACTATTTCAATGTCTTTATCTAATTCTCTTACAATTTCAGCGATCATTTGCTTATTGTCGGTAGTGAACTCAATTAAAACTCGATCTAATCCTCCAAAATCTGCTATATTTATGCTATAATACAGATCTTCATAAAAACCAGAAATAGCACCGTAAAACTTCCAATGAGGGTTCTTACTTATATAAGGGTCTTTACACCCCAACCGCTCGCTTAACTTTTCAAATAATTCTTTCATAATATTTAGTTTTTAATTGTGTTAAAATATGTAGTTCCGTAAATAGCAGAATGATTGTAAGAAACGTAGTAAGTTTTGTTTCTGTAGGTTACTGCTATTTTATCATCCGATATAAAAACAACCGAAGAGTATTTACTAGTGTCTAGGCCGTAACCATTACAGAATGATAATAAATAATTTATGCTATCCTTATTGCTTATCATATTTTTTATATGGCCGAATGTTTTAGCATCTAATTTCATAATCTTTTGTTTTAGTTGTTTCTATCTGTTGGTAAATCTACATCATATATATTTAAACGCACACGATTAAGTTGTTAAATTTTCAATTTCTTCTAATAAATCAGATACCATTAAGTTTAACTCGTAAACTAGTTTTATCTTGTTAGAAGCTATTCTACGTTCAGCCGCTTCTATGTCGTTTATTCTTATAGCAGCTCGTTTATCAATGGTGTTATAATAAGGATGCGAGCCAGATTGAATAGATTTAATTAACTCCTCATCTTGTTTAATTCCGGTCCTTAGTATTTCTATTTTCATAATTCAATTTTTAATTCTGTGTTAGTTAATGCGAAGTATAGATTTTGTAGTTGGTGTAGGTGCTCACATTCAGATAAATAAAAGTATTGATAATCTTTCCCAGGTATACCCCCTTTTTTTTTACCTTTTGTTATAGATGCATTTATGAAATCATATTCAGTAATAGAATCAATATGCAACTCTAAGGAATCACCAATCGGCAAAGGTATATACATATCCATTCCCTCAAATTCTATTTCAAACCCACACTTCAATAATATTTCTTCTGTTAATGGGATTGGAGACAATGAATGTATAGGTATTTCGCCTGTTGTTCTATTAAAAATATCTTCATTAATGCTACATACTGAATGTACAATAATAGGCTTGTCGTAAAATGGAGCGTTAACATAATTCCCAATCCTCAATTCGTTTGCGTTCATAATTTCTATCTATAAAGGTTATATTCTTGGTATGTTCTATCGTCCTGACCGTCTAAATTATCAACGTATTCGGTCAGCTTTTCCATTAGTATCTCTTGCAATTCGTCGTTAATCTCACACGTCAACTCGTTTTCGTAGTCGTTTACTTCGCTGTATTTAAGTTGTCCGCTACCTAATTTGTAGATGCCGTAAATCTCTATATCCACCTCGTATTTAAACGTTACTTTGTTATCATCACATTCAATAGTAAATGCGTTAAACTGCTCCTCTATTGCTTTAAAAATCTTATCGTTTGTTTTCATAGTCCTGCTTGTTTTATTTTACTTTTTTTTGTTCTGCGTTCTGTTTACACAATCGCACAATCCGCTTTTAACTTTCTCTTTACTACAAGATACAAAGCATTTTTTTGTTCTAATGTTGATATAAATGTCATTTTCTAATTTAATTTTTAGTTTAATAAATTTTTATAGATAATTATATGTCCGTATTATCTATACCTAAAAGTGATACTAAAGCAAACATTTCATTACTACCCCATTCGTTTTTAATGTCAAATTGTTCTTCGTTATCAAATAAATACTCTTGTATTTCTTTATCTTTTACCTTTACACCCCACCAATTGCCATCCGATGCAAGTGTTAAAATGTCTGAATTATCTCTAATTACTTTAATCTTATTAGAGAAAGACATTTGGTTAAAGTTTTTTGACATTTTCCCGTACTGCTCTATTGTGAATTCTCTCATAATCCTGCTTGTTTTGCTCCAAATGGAGTTAGTGTTAGGTTTAGTGGTGTTAGGTCTGAGATTGATTTGTATTTGCTTTGATCTAAAGTTTTAAGGGTTATAGACACATCTTTTTCTTTATTCCATAAAAGAAAGTAATATTTTGTATTAGCCATTAATTCAAACCCCTCAAACCATACTTTGCTTAGGTGGTCTCGGTAGGTTTTCTCATATTCTTCAATTCTTTTTGCATAACTCATTGCAGCAGGCCATAACATATCTTTAGGACTAGTAAAAACATTACCCTCCATATCACAAGGCACAAATCTATTAATAAAATGATACTCAACCCCATCTACAAAATAGTTGCTTAGTAGCTCTGTTTTTAGGAAGTCGTTGTATTTATCGGTTAAGACAAAACAATTTGCATTATATGATGCATCTTCATCAAATGGGTGTACAAGTTCATCCACTCTCTCGCTTAAGTCTATTAGTTTACTCATAATAAATATATTTTGTTATTTGTTTAAACAAAAGTAATGCAAACTTTTTTAATACGACAATGTTTATTTAAATATTTTTTATTTATATTTGTAGGGTAATAATTAAACAAATAGGAATTATGGAAAACACATTGACAATTAAAGAAGCATTATCGCAAGGTTATAAATATTGCGGAAAGCACGTAGATGGATGGCAGGGATTGACTCATATAACAGATCTGACACCAGAGGATTTTAAGTTTTCAGAATGGCACGTAATCAGCAAGGATGAACAATTTTTTAAATTTGGTAAAGATGAAATTTCAGAATTACTTGCTGAACAAATTTCAGAATCAGAAGCCGATGAAACAGGAAGGGATGATGATCAAATTTATAATGCAATAAAGGCAATAGATTTCTCAGGGACTGAGGAGCTGATCAATGAAGTTTTATTGAAGAATGGGTATTACATATTAACCGATATAAAGCTAAATAAATAGGAATTATGAAAAACATAATATGGAAGCAAGTCGAACTATCCGCGCGAATAGAACACAGTAACGAGTATTTTATAGATGGATATGTAAACGGAGTTAAGAAGTATGAAGCCGTAGGGAGTTACACGATAGGATGTAATGTACTAGAGGGGATTAGGGATATAAAGGCAGTTTAAAATAACCTATACAGTATATAAAACAGACTATAACATAAACAATATATAAAGCCTACTCGTTAAGAATAGGCTTTTTTTATTTAGTGGGTTAAAGTCATTTCAAATGTAATCTCTGAACTTTGACTGTAATTTATATCAACAAAGCAACCGCAATTGAAAGTAAAATGGTGGTAATTTCTTTGTAGCTTTTTTGTTTTTAATAGCTTCATAATTAATTATAATTTGTTTAGACAAATATAACTAATTTATTTATATAACCCTCTTACGCCACAATATAAATAGCACGAACGTCACAACAAAGAAACCGATTATAACCCCCGTAGGAATTACTTTTTTATCAACGTCTTTCGTTTTAGTTTCTGCTTCAATTTTTATCGCTTCACTACCCTTTTCGGTTTCCTCTTTTTCAATTTGGGTTTCTTCTTCTTTGTTGGAAGCGGTAATTGATAAGTCTTTTGCATTGGTGTATATTGTTTTATTTCCTATTGTCTCAACTGTTATCGGTTTAGAAGTGTCAGCAGCCGTTATAAGCGTGTTTAAATCGGTTGTGTTAGACTTTATTACGGCATTGGTGTTAGATATAATATCTAACTCTTTTACGCTATCTAATTCAATGCTAGAGGCTTCTTTTGTTTTCTGTACGCTTTTGCATCCAGTCAAAATTATACAGGCTGCTATAAGGAATAAAAAGAAAATTATAGCTCGGGTTAAGTATTTATTCATAATAATTAGTTTTTGGTTGCTAAGTTAGGGAATAAATACCTACATTTACAATTCATAATGTGTTTTTTCATAATTGTTAGTTTGTGTGAAACCGCTTAGTTAATTCTAAGCGGTTTTTTTTATTACTCAAATATAATATCTGTTAACTCATCACTTCCTTTTTTCATAGTATTTAATTTTAAGTTATTACTTTCTTTAAAATGTACTCAAACTCACGAGCATAGGCATCAATAGTACTGGCTTTATCCGTTCCGTTTATTACACGCCTTGCACCTTTATAATCTGTTTTAGTGTCGTTTACGTAGTCGCCAATACTTTTACCTGTAAATGTACCGTGTTTCATTCCGTAAATCATAATCTTAAAGGCGTATTCAGGGTCTAGCACTACATCGGGATTAGTAGTTAAATCTTCTTGCATAAGTTCGCTAAACTTCTCGTAATTCGTTAGCCACGTTATCTGAACATAACCACGCCCATAATAGGGGAAGTATCTTAAATTTCGTTGCCTCCAGTTTTCCGATAAGTGAAAAGCCTCTTTAACTGGCTCAAATGTAAATGCCGTCTCGTGGAAGGTAGTCGCAAAAACATACGCCCATTGTGGAAGTGTGAAGTAATAGTAAACTTGATCCACCATTGCTATAAACAAATATAAAGCATCAACCTCTTTCTGGGTTAGCTTGTTATCTTTGTCTAAGTTTCTTTTGTATAAGTCGAAAAATAATTTTCTGTTTATCATATTATTCGTATATTTATCTTCTCACAGAATAAAAAACAAAAAATTCATCACAAATTTTAGAGCCCAGTCCTTTCTGGGCTTTTTTATTTACCCATACCACGTACCGCCTCGAAAATTATATCTTTTTTCATTTTGTTTGTTTTTTTGTTGTATATTAGCTCTAGATTCTTGGATATTGGTTAATTAATAAATACCCCATTTGTTTGCCGACATTGGGGTTTTTTATTCTGCAAACTCCCCATCAAATAGACCTAGTCCAGGTTTCCATATTACTTGAATAGTGCAATCTGTGATAAAATCTACATCGTGCCTTTTACCTTTTGGAATTACAATACTTTGAGGATATTCTATATTAAATATACCTGTATCTTCAATATAGACTTTCATTTTTCCACCCTCATTTAATATCCCCATACGCTCAACGCTTACACTGTGTATATGCTGTCCGAATGTTTTTCCAGATTTGCCTTTAAACAATAAAGCTGTCATTCCTAAATCTTCTGGCATCGGTAGGTTAACCCACTCACCACCATTAAAGGGCTGCCACTTGTCAGGCAAATCGATTAGCTGAACATCTTTAATATCTTTCCCTGCATTTCTATATGTTAAAGTTGCATTCGCTCTTAATATTTTACTTTTTTCAATTATTCCCATCAGTAGGAGTTATATTAACTACGTATCTATTAAAAAGTGTTCTTAACTTCTCGCACATAGTTTCGTTATTGTCTTGAATAGATTTTTTAAAGTCCTCTCTTGTTTGTTGGCTTTGAAGTTTCAAGGCTTCAAACTCTATTACACTGCTATTTATAGTTTTTTTATCTTCGCACATAATTACCTTTTTATAGCGTTAAATAGTTCGTTGTAACTTTTCATAGCTTCTGCATTAATTTTAACTTGCTCCCTGATTTCATTACTCATTACAACGTATAATTCATCCTTACTTTTTTGTAAAGCATCTTTACTTTTTTGTAAGTAGATAACCGCTATAATTAAAGCCACTATAAAGGCAATTAAGACGCCCTCTAGCGTAAAGTTATCTTTAGTCGCTATATCAGTAAAAGTGTCTATTTGGTTGATGTAGATCATTTGCCCCTAAGTAAATAAATAATGCCTAATAAAAAACAAACCGATGTAATTAATATAGTATAAATCAGTCTGTATAAAATAAAATCCTCAAGAAATATCCCTATACAATCTATCAAAGTTAGTAAGGATAAGCCATATACGCAAATTTTAGTAAACTCACAAAACTTTTTACCTGACCATGAAAAGAAACAAATAAAAACGATATTAGTTGCGATAGACCACCCAAAAGCATTATAAGAAAGTAACGTATAATAATAATCTTCACTATTAATAACAGTAAA
>TARA_R110002049_G_scaffold993_1_pt1 | contig 37308 bp, 26 predicted proteins | sample TARA_R110002049 | Tara Oceans TARA_R110002049 (sample SAMEA4396941) | marine metagenome | biome: Polar Biome; feature: [SRF] surface water layer (ENVO:00010504); material: water (ENVO:00002006), including particulate matter (ENVO:01000060) such as... | depth 5 m
AATCTGAAAACCAAAGCCACCGTTTTTAACGGTGGTTCTTTACTTCTTATAGTAAAGAATAAGTACAGAATCGTAGTATTTTCATTTTAAGATTTCTTTTGATTGCAAAGGACATCATTTTATAGTAAGAAATATTATTGAAGAAATATTTTAATGCTTAAACGCATTTTTCATTAATTCCATTTCATTTCTTGGAATACCTAAATTCATCGCAATTTGTTGCCACTTACCTACATTCTGATGAACTGTATTGATTATAGCGTTGGCTTCTTTTTCTTTTAACCGAAAATAAGGAGCGATTTCCCGTACCAGATCCAAATCCAAAGCATTATCATTTTCTGAAATATTAAGTTTTAAACCTGCTCCGTTCGGGGTTGGGTTGATATCATAGGCAGGTGAAAGCATCCAACCAGAATCTGTTAACAGAAATCCGTGATTACGAAGGTGATCATCTGTATTGGAAATACAGACATTAAAAGCAATGCGTTTCCATAACTTCTTGAGATCATTATCAACATCAGCACCATTCTGCATTAAAAATTCCAGGAGTTCTAAATAACTTACCCCATCTTGATAGTCCGTTCCATCAGTATATCCCAATAAGGTCATTGCAGAGGCAAAATGAATACGGGTACCATCGATCTTCCTATCAAAGCGTTGTGTCAAAAAGGTATGTTGGTGATGCGAAAATTTTTGGATTCTTGACGGTGCCATTTCAATGCCGGATTGAATGGCAAGTCGATACGCCAACATTTCCCAAGCACCCATATCTTGGCGATCATTTTGGCTTGGAAATTTAGCAATCCATAAACTACCATCTATGTCCTGTATATTTGCCTTAGGTCTTGCGCCTCCTAAGGAAGACCCTGGTACCATTAGCATATTGAGCCATTTTAGGTATTCCGGATTATCTGGGGCATCTTCTTTCTCTAGTTGTAAGCTGGCAAATTCAAGATCTCTAAGTGCTGCGAAAGGCGGTGCGGCCATCGCTGCATTATCATCTAAAAAAGCACCATCCTGTGCTGATTTAAAACGAAGTCCTCCCATTCGGTTATGGTCATAAACCCCAAGTAGATAATCCGACTCCATTAAAGTTTTGGGGCGTCGATTTTCTTTTCTGGTATTAGCAGCCTCTTTACGCATCATTAGCACCCGTCCCCATTGATCAGGTGAGGAGTCCAAGAAAATACCGAAATTGGATTTCGCATCATTGAGGTACTGAGCACCTTCGAATAACTGTAGGCCTGGATCTATGATCTGGGCATAATCCGATTGTAACCATCTTTTATCGTACTCAAAGGAAAATATTTCTTTGCCTCTGGATGGCGTGACATATAAACTCCCCATTAAGAATGGAGCTTCAATTCCATCCCAATGCGCATAAACCCATATTTCTTTTCGTTCAAGTGCCATTCTTTCTTAGTGTCTTTTTGGACCGCGTTCCTTTACGATTAGATTGGCATCCTGTATTTTTCTGCCCAATACATCATCTTCGGCCAAAAGCAATATATCCTTCTCTAACCCTAATACTAATAAAACTTGAAGAATAATACCTAAAGAAATTGAAGGACTTCCTTTTTCTAGGGAAGAAAGTGTGGGACGGGAAATCCCTGCTCGCTCTGAAACCTGATCCATCGTTAGTTTTCTGCGTAAGCGTGCTAATTTAATGTTTTCTCCGACTGCTTGTAAAAGCTTCTTATTCTTAGGTAATAATATAATACTGTTTCTGGACATAACGTTAAATATATTTTACAAATATAAACAAAAAAGTAAATAGTATTTTACGTTATATTAAAAAATTATTTAGAAGAAAGATTTTTGATCAAGGGATGTTTCATCATCTTTTTTACAAATAATTTTCCAAAATTTCTCGGAGGGATTGTTTCCCTTATTATTTATGGGTTCGTTTATTTCTTCAGCTTAAACCAATCCGTATGCTCCAAACTCTTTTTCCAATGAATGTGAGTCATAAAAGAATAGTTTTATCCCGTGTTTAGTGAGGTATGTATTTCTGCTGATTTTCTCACCTTTTCCGAATCGGGCATCATTCTTAGAAAGTGCTATAAAAATCACAATACCGTTATTTTGAAGTTGATTGTAGCAATCCTGAATCATTTTTTTACGCTCATTTTTATTCAATAGATGAATTAATGCATAGCAAAAAATCCCGTTATAGTTTTCCTGATCAAAAGGCATATCGGCTACAGATCCGTGATACAGCTTATAGTTGCCTTTCAAATGTTCTTTAGCTATGTCAATGGCGGTTTTTGAAATCTCTATACCCGTTACATCAAATCCATTATCAATAAAGGTTTTTGCATTTCTTCCATATCCAAAACCGGGAATTAGGATTTTTTTTAAATTGTTTTTCTGAAATAAGGCTTTCGCTTCCAAAGTGGCATCCGCAGGCTTTAGTCCCCACATTGTTTTTTTATCTTGAAAATTGGATTCCCAAAATTCTTTCATAATTTTCTATTATTTAGTTACATATTTTGTCTTCTAAAATGTGGCACAGGTATCCATTTTTGTTTAAATGGGAAATTATAATCTGTGCATCAATTGTAGCTCCCTCAACGCGTAAAATACTATAATCACAAGGATAGTTTGCTATGGGTGTCTCTATATCAAAGTCAATCTTTAAATCTGAGAAAGACATTTTAAGACATTTTATCATCTGGTTTCCCGACATTTGATTTGGGATGTTGGTGGTGAATACTTCAATCATTATCTGAATTTTATTAAAAATGTTCTTTAGTCAATTCGGCATTGACCATTGCACCGGCGAGGTTTCCATTGGCAACAGCACCAGCCACAGAACGCATCATTGTCGAATTGTCCCCACAGGCATAGATACCCTCAATAGTTGTCTGCTGAAATTCATTGACCTTGATATGGCCGTGCTCTGTCAATTCACAGCCTAAAGAAACCGTTATATCGGAATGTTGGGTGAAGGGAAATCCTGCATAGATCACATCGAATGCTATTTTTTCTCCAGTATTGAAGATGACCTTTTGAAGATGACCATCCTGATGCTCAATTGCTGAAATTTCAGTTTCAATGATAGCAATCCGATGTGATTCAAGTTTTGCCATTTGCTCAGATGTGAAATCTGCTTTGCCAGTCGTCAGGATGGTTAAATGATTAGTGAGGTTGTTTACCAGTGAAGCTAAATGAAATGCACGCTCACCATTGGCCATAATACCTGTTTTCTTATTTCGAACCTCATAACCGTGACAATAGGGACAATGGATTATCGAAATTCCCCAACATTCTGCAAAACCAGCGATTTTGGGAATGATATCTTTTACCCCAGTAGCAATAATGAGTTTCTCAGCAGTAGCTACATCACCTGATTGCGTGGTAATAGAGAAGTCTTTTGTGTTTTTTTCCGCCCTCACTACAAGATCATTAACAAAATCTATTGTCGTGTATTTTAGAACTTGCTCTTTGGCTATTGCCGTTATTTCTGAGGGAGGGACACCATCCTGCGTAATAAAATTATGCGAATGCGGGGTCTGCCGATTACAAGGTTGGCCGTTATCAATAATCAACACTTTTCGCAGGGAACGTCCTAATGCCATTGCAGCAGAAAGACCGGCATAACTTCCGCCAATAATAATTACTTCAAAATTTTTAGTTTTCATTTTTTATAAATTTAAATTGTCTCAAAAATGAGACATGCTAATGTAAATTTTTTAAGGTGCTATTGCTTTTATATAGGAAGTCCAGGCGAGTTCCTTAATATCCTCAAAACTTTTAGTTGTGGTCTCTCTTGCATTGACCGTGCTCTCGATAATTCCTGAATGCAGAACCTGTATCCATTCCGGGGACATTGCTAGACTTACCTTACCCTCTTTCTGCAATTCGATGATAATACGTTGGAATTGACTGTAGATGTAATCATAATCTGCACAATTCTTATTTTGATGGGTATGTTTATGATCTTTACTTTGGTGCAGTTTATAAAAAACGGAATATTTTGCTCCGCAATCAATTCCTGCGTAGAGCATCCGTTCCAATTGGATGAGGGCATTATCGCTGCTCTCAATAGCTGATATCATTGCTTTCTTGCAGCTTGATTCTATGGCTTGTTTACAGACAGCTACAAGTTCATTCCGATCTTTAAAGTAACGATGCAATGTTCTTCTGGTCACTGCTGCATTATCCGCAACTTTTTGTAAAGGAGCAGATAGGTCTTCATTGAAGATTTTGATTGCAGATTCAATAATTCGTTTTTTTGTACCGGTCATAAGATAAGGCAAAGATATAAATATTTCTCAAATCTGTGACATTTGGTTTAGTCTGATTGACTCAATAGATAGAGCGGAGAAAAGTATCCCGCCTTTTTTCAATGTTAAAGAAACTCCTTAAGATTAACAATTGTTTTCCACTATAAAGCATCATTTGTCCAAAACGAATATTTTTTTATGTCACTCAGCCCATTCCCCTACATTCCGCAAAAAGCTACATTCCAGACGGTAGCGCTTCCCTAAAAAAGTCTTGGAGACCATCCACAATTTCTCCTTTCCATTCCGTTAACCCTTCCCAGTCCCGATAGCTATCGGGAAACACTGCATTCCCAATCCTAAATCGTGAACGGAGTCCGCTCCATCGGAATTTCATTTTGTATTTGGATCTTTTCTTTTTGTCTGATTGATTAGCTTTAAATGAATTAAAATCATCAGGAAACAAACACTATTTTTGAACTTACACACTTTTTAGGATAGTGTTTATTATAATTTAAAGACTCATAGAATTCACTGACGTTTTCAGCGATTTTAAAGGATTTTTTCAATAATTTTTGGTGGTTCGACTTTTTTGAGGACAAGTTTAAAAGTTGTTTTGTTTTTTTATCAATTTGTGCTTTTAGTTTCGGTCCACGTTTTTCAAAAATATCTTCTGATATTTTGCCCAATGTAAAACGATTTTCCATAGTGTCATAATCTTTCTGAAGATTTACAATCTCAGATTTTAGTATCCGTTTCTTTTCAGTCAGTCCATCATTTTCTTATTACAGCCTAAAAGACGTTATGATAAAAAATGTATAAGCTAAAAACTCAGGGTTGATACCTTTTATTTAGGTTTTTCAATTTTATACTTTTTCTTTAATATTCCTTTATGAAAAACCCCGTCTTTTGAATTAAAGTCAAGATCAAGAAGACTGGAAATCAATGGGGCCAAATCTTGGATTCCCATATCAAAAGTAATTTTCTTATTGTGCCCTGACGCACTTGGGCCACTTATTATAAAACCAGTTTGTATTTCTTTAAAATCCGGAAAGAAACCATGGGCTGCAACGGGTTTTCGATTTTGAACAAGCTGTCCTTTAAGCTTTGAATTAGAAACATATCCCTTTTTCATACCCAATGCCAGTGTTGCTTCTGGGTCTGCTCCAATCCTTTTTAAATCTTTACTATTGTAGATAGTAAATAATTCTTTTTGTTTTTCAGGTAATGCGTTTAGTATATTTTTTACCTGTCTTGTGTATTTTTTATCCTTTACATATAAAAATGCCGCTCCACCAGCAGTTGTAAATTTAGCTTTCCATGATTGATCTGTAATTAATCCAGCTTCTTTAAGCAGTAAATTGGGTAAAAACTCCTTATTAATATCAACATGTCCATGATCACCAGTAATAATTATATCTGTATAGTCATAAATATTTTCCTCTTTTAAAACCCTTATTAATTTTCCTATTTGAATATCCACATTATGTATGGCCTCTTTTACGAAACGATTATTTCTACCATACACATGTTGCTGATGATCTACATTTACAAAGTGTATTGCCATTAGTGAAGGCTTATGTTTTTTAATAATATATTGCCCCATTTCACCTATGGTCTGGTCTATAGTTTCATGCTTAAACTGGTCTTTAGACTTTATTATTCCTTCAGAGCGCATCTCAGGCATTAACGTCTTTGGTGTTACTAATGGTTCTGTTACACTAAGTTGATTACCTTTTTCTTCTCCATGAGGTCTCCGTACAGGAAAGTTATAAGTAATAGGGGCACCAACTGTAACGGGCCACATAACCGCTCCTGTGGTCAATCCTTTTTCTTTGGCCGCCTCCCAAAGGGTTTTTGTCGTGATCCTTTCATATTCCCAAAACCAATGATTATTTTGAGAAGTTCGAGGCTCATTGTAAAAAATGCCATGCTCACGAGGATAGGCACCTGAAACTATAGTGGTATGTGAGGGATAGGTAACAGAAGGAAAAACACTATTAATGCCATCGGCATAAACGCCAGTTTTTACCAAAGATTTAAGAGTTGGTGTATCCCATTCTTCATCCATGTAAAACTCCGGTCTTAAGCCATCTATGCTTATTAATAATACATGCTGGCTTTGCTGTGCGCTTAACATATTATATGTTATTACAGCAAATAAAAATATAATTGTTTTTTTCATCAATATCATATTTACTATTGAACAGTTTTAATAATATCCATATATTTTATGGTAATGAGTGGCTTAATAGCAGTAGTTAATTTTACAAAATATATTTGTTGTTTATTACATAATTCCATTCTATAAATCATTTAGATTGGAATTTACCAAATTTTAATTTTTTCCTCCTAAAGACTTTGAAAAAGTAGGTGGAATTGACTGAGAAAGCTTATCAATGATATCTTTATAGTTTGGGTTTTCCGCTAGATTAGTATACTCATAAGGATCGCCGTAATGATCATAGAGTTCTGCTGAACCATCGGGATATCTAATGTAGCGATATTGTTTGTCCCTAACCGAAGAATAACTTTCACCATAGCAAGTGAAACTTGGGCGATTCCATGCTGCTTCAGAATGATTAAAAACAGGAACTATGCTTTGTCCGTCTAGTTCATGGCTTGGCTGTTTGAGGCCGCAATACTCAACAAGTGTTGGATATACGTCAAGTAAACTTACTGTTTGAAGACATTCTTTTGATTTTTTATTGGGAAGCCTGATAAGAAATGGAACACCATCAGCTTGCTCCCATAAAGTGCTTTTCACCCAATGATTTTTGGTGCCATTGTGAAAACCGTTGTCAGAATAAAAAATTACAATGGTATTATCTGCATAAGGACTTTCATCTAAAGCTTTAATAACTCTACCTATGTTCCAGTCGGCAAATGAATAATTTGCACAATACGCTCGCATCATGTCTAGCAATACCTCTTTTTTTGAAAGCCCTTTTTTGTAGAAAGGTTGTAGGGAATCCACTAACTGCCTGCCTTGTAAAGGTACATCATCCAAATCATTTGGTAAATACCCTGGCGCCATTGTTATTTCTGAATCTTTATAGCGATCATAGAAACGTTTAGGGGCAGTATAGGGGGTATGTGGTCTGTAAAGTCCATAATACATGAAAAAAGGCGTGTCATCCTGTTTTTCTTTTAAAAATGATATGGCAGCATTGGCATTACGCACATCAGGGAAATCTGTATCGGAACCAGTCCAAGGTTTGATGGAAAACCATTTGCTTTTTGCATATTGATATGTTTTTTCTGCAAAAGGCCCAAACCCTCCTTCCACAACTTTATTATCAAACATTGCATTTTGTCTCTCCCCATTAATACGAGCATGAAAAATTTTACCCCTTCCCCATGTAGTATATCCACTTTCCTTAAAAGATTCAGGAATTACCGTTGTGGTTGAAAGCGAATTATTTTTCCAAGTATCTGGATTGTTAACATAAGCCCCTGTTTTATATGGAGCCCTCCCGCTAAAAAAGGAAGCTCTTGATGGAATGCATACAGGCGCAGCACAACTAGCATTAGGAAAATATAGAGATTCAGACATTAACTTGTCCAAAGCAGGCGTTTGTAGTGGAGCATAATTTTTTAAAATGCTCCACATATTCATGTCATCAGCAACGATTAAGAGTACATTTGGTTTATCCTTGTATGCTTTTTTTTGGGATGAACTACTTTGTACACTTAATAGTATTATTAAAAAAGTTATTGTTTTTAAAAACTCATTCCTCATACGTTAGCTTTATTGAAGATTTCTATACATTAAGAAAAACCCGATAAAAAACTTATTTATTCCTTCCTATGTGCCATTTTTTAATCACTAAGGATACAATATATCAAATCTATCTTAAAAATTTAGATACTGTATTTGTAAAGTCTTATTATATAGGGGCAAAGTTTTACCACTCTTCAAAATATAAATCTTTTTCTGGTGCTTGTCGTAAAACAAGGGTGTCTGATACTTTGTACATCTTTGAGCTTCTTGTAAAATTATAATCAATGTAAAACTCTCGCTTTTCATTATTATAAGTTCCTGACTGTTCTGTTATTACGACATTACCATTTCCAGAAGTAATAGCTACCGTATTATCACTTTCATTAACATTTAAAATCAAGTTCCCGTTCCCAAAAGTTCCTGCTCCTGGTGTAGAAATGGATGTAGCCCCCACAGTAGAAACATCCCATTTTTCATTGTCAATCAAATTTTTGGTAGAATAAACCGTTTCTTCTATTACAACATCATTTTCATCAACTTCAGTTTGTGTTCCTTTATGGTAATAGGTGCCATCATACTGACTGATGTACTTGACAACTAAAATAGTATAATTTTTACCTTCAAGAATTGAATCTGTTGAGGTACTAGTTATCCGCAATGGAATGGCATATGTATTCTCCTTAGAAAGATCATCTGCAGTAAAAACATTCTTGTTTAATGTAACGGTAATATCCCCAATAAAATCGCCTTTGGATATTTCCATTTTGCTGTCATTTGAAAATGAATAGTACTCTGATGGCATAAGTTCGAAGCTATTCCCTTCCACTAATTCATCATCGTCCAATAATGAAGGGTCTATCTCAAAGTCTGCATATTCATTTGTATCGTTGCTTCTTTTTCCTCCAAGAGCCACTCCTACTTTAAATTCCATTTGGTCATAAGACACAATAGTTCTTAATGGCTTCTGGCTTGCAAAATATACCGCAGAAAATTTATAGTCCACTAAATATTCATCATATTGTTCACATGCCATAGACATGAACAAAACACCTATTAATAGTATAATCTTTATTTTCATATTCATTTTTTTTAAAATTACCAACCTAGATTATTAACCAAATTACTTTTAACCTGCTCTTCATATGGCAATGGCAAATAATAATCTTTAATCTCTGTAAAGCCCCTTTGTTCTACGTTAAAATCATCATAGCTTAAGGTTCCGTTATCTGCTTTTATTATTTTAATGCCTTTTACATCTAAATCCAATGGTAAAACCCATCGTCTCAAATCAAAAAAGCGTTGGTTTTCAAAGGCGAGTTCTAATCTTCTTTCATTTTGAATAAGTTTACGGAATTCATCTTTTCCCATCGTAGCCACTTCGGTTGCATATGCGTTATTGCCAATACCGGCATTACTTCTTATTTTATTAATTGCCGCTAGTGCCGATTGACTTGCACCAGGTCCAACTGTAGTAGGTCCCCAAGCTTCATTTGCAGCTTCTGCAAAATTAAGAAGGATTTCAGTTTTCCGGATCAATGCATGATAATGATGCGTAGATGAAGGGCTTTCAATATTCAACAAATCTTGTAAGGCTAACCATTTCCTTAAATAGTATCCTGTACGAGTGGCATTGACATTTACAGATCTTGTATCTTTACCTCCTTCGAAAGTTTCAAGTGGATCACCTAAGAAGTCACGTCCATTGTACATGATATTTAAATAAAAACGGGGGTCTCTATTATTATAAGGATTTTGAGGATCATAATTTGATCGAGAATCATCAATGGGATATCCATTTGCTGCAGGAAAAGCATTCACAAGATTTTGTGAAGGACTAGTATCTCCATCTCCATAATCTAAAGGAGGGAAGTTTTGTCTTTCCAAAGCATTGTTGTTTTGGTATTTACGCCAAACAAATTCTCCTGGAGTGTTATTGGAATTAAAATTCCCTTCATCTAAGCCCGGAACATTACCCATAAGACCTAAAGCCTCTTCTGCTGCTTGGGCCGCTAAAACCCATTTGTTTGTATAGGCAATTTCATCAGCCACGGAAAAACTTCCCATAGCCGTGATATTTGTAATATCGTCATTTTGATATGCAGGGCTGGCAGCGTAAAGCATCACTCTAGATTTTAAAGCTAATGCTACCTGATCATCAGCTCTACCCAAATTCGTGTTGCCTGTAACGGGACTAGATCCATTGTATTGTAATGGTAGATGAACTAGAGCACTATCTATATCTTTAATAATCTGTTTTACGCAATCTGCATAAGTGTTTCTGGAAACACCCTCGACATCGTTAAGTTCTTCCTCGGTAACTGTTCTTGTAACGATAGGATAGCCAAGAGCTATACCTGTATCAGTTTTTCCTCCATATATTTGTAGTAATTGAAAACCCCACCAAGCTCTAAGGAAAAAAGCTTCTCCTCTAAGACGAGACTTAAAGGCTTCATCAGTACTAGGGTTTTGGATATCGTAGCTTACATTATCTCCCAAGCCATTTTCAAAAAACAGATGGATATTCCTGAACTGATCGTATGCCGTGTTCCATACCCCAATCGGATTTGAGTTTGGCCTAATGCCTCCTATGGCAGCTTCATAAATAGCTGAACCAAAATCATTGGTAACAGCATTATCTGTAACCACATCTAAAAAATTATTGTTGTAACTAGAAAAACTAGAGGGTATGTTTGCATAGGCGTTTAGCAATACCCCTTCAGCATAGTCTGGAAAACTCCAAGTTGCTTCATCTTCAAAGGTATTTACTACCTCTGGGTCCAAGCTACATGAAACAATCATAAAGTTAAGAAACAGCAGCGAGTATAGGTATGTATTATTTATCTTCATGCTAATTATTTTTTATTATTAAAAGTTAACGGTTACTCCACCTGTAATGGTCCTGAAAATAGGGTAATTGCCTATCCCTGCATTTATTACTTCAGGGTCAAGGTCTTTATTTTTAGAAAGGACAAAAAGATTGGTACCTCTTAAATGAAACTGATAAGACTTAGCAATACTTGACGAAGGTAAGGTATAGCTTAACTCTACGTTTTTCAACCTAAAGAAAGCACCACTTTCTATCCAAAAGGTAGAGTTTCTAAAATCATTTAAACCATTGGTTGTTGTTAAAGCAGGGTAACTTCCTTGTGGATTATTTACTGCATGGTAGCGATTTCTCACAGCAGTTGAATATTTCCCTTCACCATTATTCCAGTAATAACTATTATTTAACCAATTATCTAGTCCTAATTCAGCAGTTCCCAACATAAATAATGAAAATCGTTTATAGTCTAATTTCACATTAACCCCAAAAGTTGTTCTTGGAAAGCTATTACCAATCGCTTTTCTATCTAGGTTATCGATAACCCCGTCATCATTAAGATCTTTGTAAGCTATGCTGCCCACCCCATAAGGGCCAAATGTTTGAATTGGGTGGTTATCTACCTCTGTTTGACTTGTAAATAATCCTTCGGCAACGTAACCGAACATAGTATCAGATGGCCTGCCTGTTTGGCTAATAAAATTCTGGTTTTCAGGATAAATAATCTCATTAGTATTTAACACTTTGTTTTTTGAAAAAATCATTAAACCTCCTAAACTGTAATTTAATTCCCCAATGGCATCTCTCCAATTTACTTCAACTTCAAAACCACTATTTTTATTTCGCCCTAGGTTAGCAACTGGAAAAAGGTCTCCAGCAGTTACAGAATAACTGTTTGATTGCGATTGAATCATGTCATATCGATATTCATTGAAATAATTCAACTCAAATTGCAATTTATTGTCAAGCATAAGGCCCTCAATTCCCACATTGAATTCACGCGATTTTTCCCAATCTAGGTTTGGATTACCGGTTGATTCAAGAATTGTTCTAGAAAAACCCGTATTGTTCCTTTCGTTAAACTGAACACCACCATTGGTGTTCCACCGATTTTCATATTGATAATAATCTGTAGCCCTATCATAACCAAGTATACCAAAACTTGTTTTAAGCTTTAAAAAATCAAAGGTATTTGATTCTTTAAGGAAATTTTCTTCGCTTAACACCCATGCAGCACTAACAGTGTGGGATAAAAATAGCTCATGTTTGTTTGGGAATTTATTACTGCCCATTAGAGCATAAGTTAAACCCGCATAAAATCTATTGTTAAACCCATAATTAATATGCATCGCTGTATTGGTAAAGCGTAAATCCTGTGCAGCATCATCATCGTCATTATTATAGTATATATGACTGAGTTTGGCTGAAATATCATGTTTTCCAAACTCTTTTTCGTAGGATATAGTAGTATAAAAGCCACTATTGTTTGTGTAATCTTGATTTTGCCTTCTTTGGTTATCTTCAATAGCGCGCTGTCTCAATTGATAATATTGCACTGCTTCTCCTGTATCTGTTTGAAACCACTGCTGAGCATAAGTAGCAGCTGTTTCAGATTTTCCGTTTTGGAAATATTGATAGTTATCCGTGGTGTAATAAACACTTGCTGTAAGCCCGTCCAATAAAACATCGCCAAAATCAAAATCAAAACCAAGGTTTGCTTGTCCATAAAACAACTGTGATTCACGAAATCCACCATAAAGTAAATCTGCATAAAGGTTATTTGGACGCTGGAAACTACCCCCTAAAGGAGGAAATTTAGACTCATCATTTTGCAAAATGTTATCTGTTAATAAAAACGGATATTCGTTTGGTCTATGTGATGATAATGCTGACATAACCTGAGAATTGTTTACAGATGCCCAACTTTCACTCTCTACATAACCACTAGCACCAAGATTGACACTCATAAATTTATTGATTTCAAAATCAAGATTTGCTCTTAGATTAACTCTATCTCGTGTAGGTTTTTTTCCTATTTTCTCAAGACCGTCCCCTCCTGTGTAAGCCATAACCAATGCGTACTGGCTTTTTTCATTTCCACCAGAATATTGAAAAGTAGCTCTTCTGAAAGCCGCTGACTCATTCAAAAAATAATCATGGAAATTTACATTAGGATAACGCTGGTCATTAACACCTGTACTATTACGGTACCCATCTATATCCTGTTGGGAGTAGAAGGGAGTCAATCCATCATTTGCACGTGCTTCGTTATAAAAGCTTGCATACTCACTACTATTCACATATTCTGGCAAACGAGTCACAAATGAAGCGCCATACTCTGCACTTATTTTCATTATTTTGGTATTGGCCTTTCCTCGTTTGGTGGTAATTAAAACGACTCCATTTGCAGCACGAGGTCCATATAATATCTTACTTGAAGCATCTTTTAAAACTTCGACACTTTCAATTTCCTCGGCAGCTAAATAATCAATAGAGCGCTCGATTCCATCTACAATGGTAATAACCCCATCGGCACCTCCACGCGAAAGGCCCCGTATAAATAAAGAAGCAGAATTGTTGCCCAAACCGTTTAAAGTCTGTCTGGCCTGAAGTCCTAAAATGCGTCCTTGTAGTGTGTTGGAGAAACTAAAATCAGGATACGATTTTAAATCGTTACCCTTTATGCCACTTACCGCTCCAGTTAATGCTCTTTGTGATACCACCTGATCCAAAGGAAGATTTACGATATCATTTTCACCAGAAAACAAGATTTCTTTTTTTAGTGTAATTTGCTGTGGAACCTGAATGAGCTCTATCCATTCACTTTTGTAGCCATTGGCATCAATAAGTAGTTTTCCTGTTTTTTTTGACGTTAGTGAAAAGTTGCCATTTTCATCACTTAATGTTTGGATTAAACCTTCTCCTAAAGTGATTGTTGCATGTGATATGGGCGAGCCATTTTCATCAACAACTTTAGAGGCAACCGTTATATTATTAATAGTCTTCTTTGTCTTTTTTTGAGCCTGTATGGTAAAGGACAGGCACAAAACGAACATGAGAGTCAAAAAATCTATATGTCTTTTATTCATTTTCTTTAAGTATTGTAAATTATTTACCATCCTGGATTTTGTTGAAGGTTGTTGAGATTGTCCACATCGTCATTTGCTATAGGATACCAATAATGTTTTTGTTCAAATACACGTTGTTCTGTTATTAAGGGAATCACTTCATAATCAAAATCTACTTTTGGTTTTCCAGCATTTAGCGGGTGTGCACGCATACCTCTAAGCGGTTCCTTAAAAAGATCCTCAGCAATCATCCAGCGTCTTATATCATTCCATCTATGAGGATGTTCAAACATAAGTTCTACCGATCTTTCATTTCTTATCCTTTCTCTAAATAGCTCTTTTGAACCCGTAAATTCTGCTAGTACATTTGGCATGTTGACCCGATTTCTAATTATATTTATGGCTTGAACAGCAGTCATTCCATAACCTTTAGGATCGCTATTAGGGCCATAAGCTTCATTCATGGCTTCTGCATAATCAAGGTAAAGTTGAGAAACCCTGATGTAAACATGATTATAATTGTACTTATTGTAGTCTCTGGTATAACCATTGGCTTCTGGCCAATTAAACTTTTTGTTTGCATAACCTGTAATCATGCGGTTAGCACTTGAATTACTGTTCAGAGCTTGGTTATATTCTAAACCACCCACATACGTTTCCAAATAAAGTGGCTTGTTGGCATTATTAACACCCCATTGTTCACCAGGGACAAAAATATCATTATAAAATCTAGGATCTCTATTATCATAGGGTTTTTGAGGATCGTACAATGAGTTTGGGTGATCTATAGGATATCCATCTGCTGTTTCAAATAGGTCGACAATATCTTGGGTTGGGTTTGAAAAATTCATAGCTGAATCTCCTTGGCCTCCATCATTATTAATACGCCTTGGGATGTATAAAGATCTTTTATCTCTAACATTTCTCCTACCTACATTGGCATTGAACCAAAGTGCTTCATCGCATCCAAAAGGTTCGTAGTAAAAAATAAATTCATATTCGTTACCGTCCATAAAGCGAAATCTATTGCCTCCGGTTCCATTTTTCACATAATTGATAGCATCATTGGCATAAGCAGCTGTACGCTCACTCCAACTGATATCATAACCTGTATTAGAAATGGAATTTAAGCCATTTTTCATCAAAGGACTAGAGGCATATAATGCTACCATTGATTTTAATCCAAGAGCTGCACCTTTAGTGACTCTACCGTATTCCACATCATCCCATCTATCTGGTAACATGGTTATGGCCTTATCTATATTTGTGATTATCCACTCTGAGGATTCTTGGTATGTTAATCTTTCAAAATCTAAATCATCAGAAGGATTATAAACCCTATCAAAAATAGGCATGCCTCCCCAACGTTGAATTATTTGAAAATACCACCAAGCCCTAAAGAAATAAGCTTGACCTAAAAGGGCATCAAGTTGGTCTTGTGTAATGCTAGGGATTTCTTCAGCATTTTCTATAATTTTATTGGATATTCGTAAGCTTGCAAATGCGCGCCCTATTATGGGAGATTGTTGGCCACAGCAACCATCCCAGCCAATTTCGCCTTTGTTTGAAAAACCAAACCATTGCCCTTGAATAAGTTGTAGTATGGGCTGGTAATCAATTACAACGGCTGTTTCATCAGATAACGATGTGTAATTCAAGTTATTGATTCCCTGAGAATTCCAAATATGGAAATCTTCTAGCATGTTATAAGTTTGATCTAAATAGCCTCTTGCCGATTCAAATTCAGCGAAAACATCATCCTCTGAAAGTCCGAGGTCGGGCGATTTATCTAGGTATTGTTCGCAACCTGTAAGCCCAATTGACAGTATTATAGCGATTATTAATTTGTTTTTCATATTGTTATTTTTTAGAATGAAAGGCGTAAACCTAAATTATACCTTTTAACTACGGGATAAGTTGCTCCCCCAAAAGCTTCTGGATCTGTTCGGGTATTATTTTTAGTCCACGTCCAAATATTATTGCCATTTACATATACTTGTAACTTGTCTAACTTTAAAGCTTTAAGAGCCGATTTAACAGTATAAGTAATTTCCAAACTTTTTAATCTGAAATAATCACCATCTACATACTGATAGGTGCTGGGAGTAGTATTATGATTGGCATTAGCACCTAAATGTAATGAAGGCTTTGTAGCCGTAGCGGCTGTTTCTGGCGTCCATCTTGTAGCGACATCAGACTGTGCCATTACCTCGCCATTTTGGTAATCCCATAAAAATGCAGCACCAATGGTTCTGCCAATATCTGAAATACCGTAAAAAACGGCATTTAAACTGAAGTTTTTATAGGTTGCCCCTAAATTAAAACCATAAGTTAACTTTGGGTATAACTGGTTTTCCATGGCTACATTATCTTGGTTATCTAAAATACCGTCAGCATTATAATCTACATACATAAGATCTCCAGGAACTAGGCTTCCTTGTGTAGCCCCTACATTGGGAGCTGCAGAATTGTAGATGTCATCTAATGATTGATAATATCCAGAATTTATGAGCCTAGGAGCTTGCCTATCCCAACGTATAGGCTTTCCTGCATCTTTTAAATAATCATCTCTTAACTTTGGGTCATCAAAGAAAACAATTCGGTTTTCCAGTTGAGTAATATTTCCCCCAATATTATATCTAAAATCTTTACCAATATTGTCCCTCCAAGATAGAGCAAGTTCGTAACCTCTGTTTATGGCCTCTCCCAAATTAGTTCTAGAAACGGAGTTTCCATACCAAGCAGGTACTGTTCTTCTTCCCATTAATATCCCAGTACGTTCTTCATTGTACAAATCTAATGTACCTGATAGTCTTTTGTCCAATAATTTAATTTCAAAACCTAAATTACGCTTAAGACTGGTTTCCCAAGTAGAAGAAGGGTCGGCAGTATCGCCTTCTTGATATAGAGGGCCATAATCGGTTCTGTTGTCATACCCAAACGGAACGTTACCACCACTGCCATATAATTGTATATACCCAAACCTTAGCGCATCATTGTCACTTCCTTGTACACCTTGAGAATAACGTACCTTAAACAAATCAAAAGCATCTCCTGTTATTTTTTTTATAAATGGTTCTTTAGTTAGTACCCATCCTACGGCAAAAGAGGGGAAAAAACCATATCTTTTGCCTGGAGCAAATTTTTCAGATCCTGAGTAAGCACCATTAAGTTCCAATAAATATTTATCATCATAGGCATAGGTAGCTCGCCCTACCCAATCTTCTCGATAACTTGGAAAATCAACATTAATATTATCATTATTATCATTAACAGACGTTTGTCTATTCATTAATGCCAGTCCTGTTACCGCATGTTTACCAAATGTTCGATTATAGTTTGTTGCAAATTGATAAAATAATTGACGATTATACCTTCTATATTCATCATAAGACGTTTGTATAGGTTTACCTCCTTGATAATCTGGAGTAGGCCATCTGTTTTCAGAAACCAATGGATACTCTATACTACCATCAGGCATTTCAATAGGACTGGTTACATCATATTCCCTGTAATAACGCACTTCAGCTCCTAAACTAAAATTACCTTGTTGGGCCCGATCTCTACGTCTTCTAGAAAAATAGGCAGATTGCGATGTTAAGGATATTTTAGATTCAAAAGACAGGCCTTTAGTTATAAAATCAAGGTTTTGCTTTAGTTTGGCATCATAAAAACCCTCATAGTCTTTATGTATTTCCTGCCCTCCTTCATTAAGAAGTACTATATAATTTTGACCTCCCGAGGCAGAATCACCCCATTCACCATCTGGGTGTTTAAGTGGGAACGAGTTTCTTGGCAATCTACGCATAGCACTATACACGGCATCATCATTACCTCCACCAAATAAAGGTTGAAACCTATTTCTAAAGTTACCTGCAAAATTTATTGAAAAAGTAGTGCTCTTTGTTAAATCAAAATCTAAATTAAAACGCCAGTTGTATCTTTTGAATCCAAAATCAGGTTGGAATTCAGAATTATCATTGAAGTTGGTATTGAATATATCACCATCACTTACATAACCCATAGAGCCAAAATATTTCATGCTTTCTGTTCCTCCGCTTACGTTTAGGTTATGTTGCTGTTGAAAACCAAAGTCTCTAAAAATAACATCCCACCAGTCTATTTCAGGAAAATAAGGATTGTACGGACCTGCTTGATCCAAGTTTTGCTCCCAGGCTTTAATTTTAGCTTCTGGTATCAAATTATCCCAAAGCCTATCATTTGCAGCAGCTTCATTGTACAAACGCATTGTTGTTAAAACATCACTGTTTCCTTGAAATCTTGTAGCCGTTTTAATACCGAAATTTGATGAGTAATTAAATTTAGGATCTCCCGTTTTACCTCTTTTAGTAGTAATCATGATAACTCCATTGGCTCCTCGAACACCATATACAGCAGTTGCGGAAGCATCCTTTAATACGGATATGGTTTCTATTTCACTAGGATCTACCATATTAAAACTTCGTTCCACACCATCTACAATGGTAAGTGGATAGGTTCCATTTGATGTTGTACCAATACCCCTAATGAAAATATCATGAGCTCCTTTACCAGGAAGCCCATCACTATTGATAACAGTCAACCCTGGTATTAAACCTTGCAAAGCTTCAGTAGCATTTGTTGTTGCTCCTGTACTTAAGATTTCTTCGCCTTCTATTTGAGTAATGGCAGCTACAACACTTTCCTTTTTTTGCTCTCCGTAGCCTACAATAACGATTTCATCTAGACTGGAAATATCGGGCTCCATATCGATGGTTAAATTATTGGTTTCAGAAGATAAGTCTGATATTGTTTTCGTTTTGTAGCCTATGTAACTAATTAACAAGGAGGCCCCCTTGTTCACAGAGATGGAAAAATTTCCATCAAAATCTGTCATGGCTCCATTTGAAGTTCCTTGCTCCACTATTGTGGCGCCAGCCATAGGTACACCCATTTCATCTTTTACAACACCATTTACAACAATTTTCTCTTGGTATGAAATCACATCATTATTAAATGCATGTGAGTTCTTTACAAAAAAAACGCTGCAAAAAAGGAAAAGAAATAAAATAATTTGTTTTGATGACAGATACTGGTGAATAAAGCGAAAATGTTCTAAACATAATGGCAAGATACTCTCCGGCTTTTTCAAATAAGTAAAGTTTTTATCCATAGAAAAAAAATTAAAAAATACTATTTCATTAGTAACCTAAAAAACGTAAAATATTAATTAAACATTAGCATTTAAATATTAACATATATTTAACGAGTCCAAACCTATCAACTAAAAACCTTTATGACTATCAAAAATGTATTTAAAACTATAAAAAATGTAGAAATATCGTTTTTATAGCCAATTATTTGCTAATAATGTTTGTTATGATTCAAGGTTGGTTCTTGTCGCTTTAAATTTAGCAACCAAATAATGACTAGTTAAAATGACCTGAATTAACTTTTCTGAAATATTGGGATATAAAATAATTTGATAATTTAATCGGAATTTTCTGTTAGGTATTATTGTTTTAAAAATTAGTAGTAAAATGTATAGAACAGATTACTAAATGCTAATTGGTCTGCTCTTATTTAATATTCATTTTCATGGCAGTTTTTTTGTTCTTGAGTTCACATCGGTTTTATGGTTTACTTTGGCTCATCTTAATTGAGGCTACAATATTTACAGTATAAAATACATTTCTAACAACCTCAAGAATACACTTGTACTAATTTTGGTAGAACATTAATGTAATTAAATTAGGAAAAAAATGCACTACTCTTTTTAAGTGTATAGAACTAGTAAAAAAAGATTTATTTATACTAGATAGGGGTGATTAAGGAGATTAATATTCTCCTTTCAGAATTAAAAATCAATTAATTATGGATAAAAATTATTTTAGTCACTTTTTATGTTTAAAACGTAATTGCTGGCTTCTGTTTGTCGGAATGTTTTTGTTGTCATCCCACTTTTATGGTCAAAATAAATCTCAACAGCCAAATATCATTTTGATTATGTCAGATGATATGGGTTATTCAGATATTGGAGCTTATGGAGGTGAGGTAAAAACGCCCAACCTAAACCGTTTAGCAGAAAACGGTGTTAAATTCACACAATTTTATAACACAGCACGATGCTGCCCAACACGGGCATCGTTAATGACAGGTTTAAATCCGCATCAAACTGGAATTGGGCATATGACGAATCCTCCACAGTCTACTGGACACGATATGGGATTGCCAGGATATAGGGGGTTCCTTAACAAGGATAATATAACAATAGCTGAACTGTTAAAACAAGCTGGCTATCAAACCTATGTGGCAGGAAAATGGCATTTGGGAATGAGTGATAAGGAGCAATGGCCTTTGCAACGGGGTTTTGATAGGTTTTATGGCATTTTAGCTGGTGCTTCTAACTATTTTGAACCAGAATTTCCTAGAGGGATTACTCTTGATAATGAACAAATAGAAATTAAGGATAAAGATTATTATACAACGGATGCGTTTACAGATTATGCTATAAAGTTTATAGATGAATCACAATCTCAAGAAGCAAAAAAACCTTTTTTCTTGTATCTGGCATATACGGCACCACATTGGCCTTTACAAGCACCTAAAGAGGATATTGATAAATATCGAAATCGATATACAGACGGATGGGCAGCTATAAGAAAAGAGCGTTTTGCACGCATGAAATCTCTTGGTATCATAAAAGAGGGTACAGAGCTATCTTTGCAAGATTCCAAAGATTGGGATGAACTTTCAGATGAAAAGAAGAAGGAGATGTCTTTAAGGCGAGCCATATACTCTGCCCAAGTTGATCGTATGGATCAAAACATAGGAAGATTGGTAACGTATTTAGAAAGTGAAGGATTAAAAGAAAATACAATTATAGTTTTTTTAAATGATAATGGTGCCTGTGCAGAGGGCGGCATGTTAGGCGGTGGCCCAGCCAAGGATCTTGAAACCAAAACAGGCTATTTTTTAAGCTACGGTCAGGCCTGGGCGAATGCGTCAAATACACCTTTTCGTAAATATAAACATTGGTTACATGAAGGGGGTATTTCCACGCCGTTAATTGTTAATTGGCCTAAAGGTATTCCAGAAGCACAAAAAGGAACTACTATACGTGAGTATGGTTATCTCCCTGATATAATGGCGACGTTTGCAGACATATCTGGCGCAGATTATCCTTCAAATTTCAATGGACATAAAATCCCTGCGATGGTTGGGAATAGTTTGCAACCTTTACTCAAAGGGGTTAATACACCTGTACATACGAAGCCTATATTTTGGGAACATGAAGGGAATAAAGCGGTAAGATTGGGAGATTTTAAATTAGTTATGGAATGGAATGGAAAGGATAAAAACAAATGGGAGTTGTACAATTTATCCGAAGGCCGTAATGAGGAATATGATATTTCTGAAAAATACCCTGAAAAGGTTGCAGAAATGTCTGCCATGTGGTCCAAATGGGCATCAGAGAACCAAGTAGAACCATGGGATAAAATTCTTGCTATAATGAGAGCTAAAGGGAAGAAGAAGTAGATAATTGAGAATTGTCAAATTAACACTAAGTTAAGGACTAAGATATAGAAAATGAAAGTTATTAAAATTTTATTTATTAGCGTAATGTTAACAATGACGTTAAATGGATTTTCTCAAAATTTAAGTAAAGGAGAGAAGCCAAATATTATTTTTATTTTAGCAGATGATCTTACTAGATGGGATGTGGGCTGTTATGGTAGTGTTGATTCAAAAACGCCTACTATCGACGGTTTGGCTGCAAGCGGAATGAAATTTAACAAATGTTATCAGGCATCTCCTATGTGTTCGCCAACCAGGCACAGTTTGTTAACTGGCATGTACCCTGTACGTACAGGTGCGTATCCTAACCATACATTTGCAAAAGAAGGAACAAAATCAATTGTTCATTATCTAGAACCCTTAGGTTATAGGGTAGCGTTGTCTGGTAAAAGGCATATATTGCCAAAAAAAGTATTCCCTTTTGAATATCTTGATGGAGAAAATGGAAAGACTGTTGATCCTGATTTGAATAGGATAGATGGATTTTTAAACGACGTAACTCTTAAAAAAGATAACTTCTGTCTTTTTGTAAATTTCAAATCGCCACATGCGCCTTGGACACAGGGTGATAGGTCGTTATTTAATAAAGAAAAATTAACACTTCCACCTTATTTAGCAGATTTGCCAGATACAAGAGAGGGTTTTAAGAATTATTTAGCAGAAATTAATTATTTGGATGGACAAATAAAAGAAACTCTTGATTTACTTAAAAAGTATGGACAGGATAAAAACACGATGGTGATATTTGCTACAGAACAAGGTAATAGTATGCCATTTGCAAAATGGACTTTATATAATGCAGGTGTAGGATCAGGATTAATAGTTAATTGGCCTGGGAAAATTAAAGCCGGTAGTGAAACCAATGCATTGGTTGAATATTTAGATATTGTTCCTACAATGATAGATGTTGCTGGAGGAAAACCGGTCGATTATTTAGATGGATCATCCCTTTTGCCTGTATTGTTTCAAGAAAAAAGTGATCATAAAGAATATACTTATGCGTTACAAACTACCAGAAGTATTATTCAAGGCGGGGAATATTACCCCATAAGAGCCATTTCAGATGGAACTTATCGGCTTATTGTAAATTTAATACCAGATATTAAGTTTAAAAATACAGTTACTTCTAAAGATGGTTATTTTAAAAAATGGAGAACAAGTGTAAACCCTAAAGATAGAGAATTGGCTAGAAGGTATGAAAATAGACCTCCTATTGAATTATATAATGATATTGAAGATCCTTATAATTTAAATAATCTTGCTCAAAACGATAAATATAAAAAGATTATAAAAAGGTTGCGCCTCAAATTAGAGCAGTGGATGAGTTATTGTGGCGATGAGGGAATTGTTACTGAGTTTGAAGCTAATTTGCATACAAAACATTATCTAGATAAAATGGAAGAAGAAGTCTCTATGCATTTGGATTTTATCCCAAATTTACAAAAAGGTAATTTTGAAGTTAAACATGATGGATATTATTTTTTCTACTCCAAGGGCAAAAAGAGGCAAAATAAGCTTATGGTAGATGGGAAAGAGCTCTTTTTTGGTAAAAAAAATGAAAAAACATATGCAAACTATGGAGTTGTAGCCCTCAAAAAAGGGAAACATACATTACAAGCCGAAGATACTCTTAGTTTTGATTGGTCGGGGCCAAATTTAAAAAAGACAAATTTGAAAGATTTTATATTGAATGGGAATTAAAAATCCTTTAACTGAGAACTTTAATGATTTTTTGTCTATTTGTGTTATACTTGATTAAATATGCTAAGAAAGGTTAAGCCACTAAGGGGAAATAAATTAATGAAAAGTATTAAATTTTATTGATAAGTTTAGTATTTGTAACAATATTTAATTTGTCTTCTCAAAATATGAATGAATGGGAATCTGCAGATACAACAGGAAATAAGGGTTCAACAAATGCTTTGCAAAAAGCTATTGATTATTTATAAATTAATTACTCGCAATATGAATAGATTAAAACACACATGTATCAAAACAAGTATTATAATGTTCCTTTTTATAAGCATATTAAATGCTCAAGAAAAGCCCAATATTATTATTATATTGACTGATGATATGGGTTATGGGGATATCAGTAGTTTTAATGCTGAATATATGAAAACACCTAATATAGATAGGATAGCTGAAGAAGGCATGAAAGTCACGCAATATTATACTGCGGCTCCAATTTGTTCACCTTCTAGAGTGAGCATTTTAACAGGGATGTATCCTGCAAATTGGAACTTTACTACTTTTTTGAATGATAGAAAAAGCAATCTAGAGGCAGAGCAGGCTAATTATCTAAATACAAACGCTCCTTCAATGGCCAGTGTTTTTAAAAATGGTGGTTATGTAACTGGTCATTTTGGAAAATGGCACATGGGAGGCGGTCGTGATGTACAGGATGCTCCTGGCTTTGAAAAATATGGTTTTGATGAGCATAATAGTACCTATGAAAGCCCTGATCCAGATCCTCTTATCACGGCTACAGACTGGATTTGGTCACCTGAAGATAGTATCAAACGTTGGGACAGAACAAAATATTTTGTTGATAAAACACTTGATTTCTTAAAAGAACATAAAGGCCAACCATGCTTTGTTAACCTTTGGCCAGATGATATGCATACACCTTGGGTCCCTGAGGTACAGGAAAGATATACAGGGAAGTTTCCTATGAACCCACAAGAAGAAAAAGCATTTGAACTTGTTTTGATTGAATATGACCGCCAAATGGGTAGATTGCTAGATGGGTTGAAGAAGTTGGGAATAGAGGATAATACTATAGTAGTTTTTACTAGTGACAATGGTCCGTTACCTAGCTTTAGAGGAAGCAGGTCGGCAGGTTTTCGAGGAACAAAACTTTCGTTGTATGAAGGAGGTATTCGCATGCCTTTTATCATAAAATGGCCTGGCCATATTCCTAAAGGAAAAACCGATAACATCTCAGTAATCAATTCCACAGATTTACTACCTAGTCTAGCAGCCATGTCAGGCATTGGTCTGCCAGCGAATTTCAAGGGAGATGGAGAAGATCGTCACGAGGTATTTATGGGCAAAAAATCAATTAGAAAAAATGATTTATATTGGGAGTATGGCAGAAACCCTTACGCATTTAATTACCCTAAAGGCGATGATAAAAGCCCGAACTTAGCCATACGTTCTGGTAAATGGAAACTTTTGGTGGATTATTATGAGAATAATGTAGAGTTATATGATATGGAAAAAGATAAGTTTGAGACAACTAATGTGGTAAAACAACATAAAGATCTTGTAAAATCACTAAAAACGAAACTAACAACTTGGAGAATGTACCTTCCTACATTGACGCCAAATCGAATGAACCCAAGATAATATGTTTTTATAATTTTAAAATAATCAAAATGAATGATATTAAATTTACCCTAATAATTGTTTTAATTTTTTCTTTTTCATTAGCTTCTGCACAAATAAAACAAACTAGGCCTAATATTGTAATTGTTATGGCCGATGACTTGAATAGTGCACAACTTAGTTGCTATGGCGGAGAGAATTTAAAAACTGCCCATATTGATGCTTTGGCCGATGAAGGGATGAAATTTAATAATATGATTTGTTCTGAGGCCATGTGTGTGCCAACAAGAGCATCTTTGTTTACAGGACTTTACCCAATGCGTCACGGTTCATTTCAAAACCATAAAAGAGTTTATGATAGTGTGCCAATACAGAGTGTTAGTCAGTATTTAAGAAAAGAAGGGTATCGGGTTGCTTTATCAGGAAAAGATCATAGTACAAAGCCTGTTTCTGTTTTTCCTTTTGAAATTGTTGAAGGTTTTGAACCCAAATGTGTATCTGTAACCGATGAATATGATCTTACTAAAATCACAGAATATATAACAAAAGAAGATGACCCTTTTTGTCTTTTTATAATGAGTATTAACCCACATGGCCCTTATACAGTTGGAGATCCTTTAGAATTTAAAGCGTCAGAGTTAAAGCTACCACCAGATTGGATAGATACGCCCAGTACCCGCGACAGGTTTACCAAGTATCTTGCAGAGGTAAGAAGGTTAGATGATCAGGTAGGTGATGTAGTAAAAATGCTAAAAGACACCAATAAATACGATAATACAATCGTTGTTTTTTTAGGGGAGCAAGGTGCTCAATTTCCTGGAGGCAAATGGAATTTGTGGGATCAAGGACAAAAAAGCTCTATGATTGTTAAATGGAATAAAACAGTGACTCCAGGAAGTCAATCTGATGCGATTGTTCAATATGAAGATATTACACCAACATTAATTGATATTGCAGGAGGTTCTCCTCATAAAAATCTTGATGGAAAGAGTTTTTTATCTGTCTTAAGAGGGCAATCAGATTTGCACAGGGAATATGCCTATGGAATACATAACAATGTGCCAGAAGGACCAGCATATCCTATGCGTAGTATTCGAACATCAAGGTATAAATTAATACGAAACCTTCTTCCAGAAAGTGAGTATTATATAAAATGGTTTATGAACACGAAACAAAAAAATAGCGATAATCTATGGGCTTCATGGAGAGATATGGGAAAAATTTCTTCAAATGCAGAGTTATTATATAATAGAATTATAAAACGCCCTGCCATAGAATTCTATGATATACAAAAAGATCCTTATGAGTTAAATAATTTGGTTGAAGACCCTAATTATAAAGATAAAATTATTGCTTTTGATATTTCGTTAAGACAGTGGATGTTAGAGCAGGGAGATACCGGTATATTAGTGGATAAACATTATCCTAAATCTAAAAAATGATAAAAATCATTCTGTTTTAAGAAAAGGATCATAAATGTGATTATTTTACTAAGTTGTATTGTTAGAAAAATTAAATAAACATGAGGTAACAATTAATTATTTGTTTAGTTATTTTTTGATGAGTATAGATCTAAAAATTACCATGTTATTAACACCGCTTTTTGAAAGAAAATAAATAGATGTTTAAAAAAAATAAAATAGCTAATTTTTTATTGTTAGCAATCTGTTTTCAATGTTTTGCGCAACAGCAACTCTCTTTTCAAAACTATTCAGTTGATGACGGTTTAATTTCTAATACTATTTGGGCTATCAATCAAGATTCACAAGGCTACATGTGGTTTGGAACAAAAAATGGTCTTAGTCGGTTTGATGGGTATAATTTTAAATCGTATCAGTATTCAAGTTCAAGTATTTCAAAACAAGGATTGAAAAATAACTTTATTCACGCCATACTTGAGTATGATGACACGACACTATGGATTGGAACAACCAAGGGTATATATATACTAAAGCTTCAAAAAGATAGTTTTAATCATTTTGAACCATTGGGTGATAGAATAGTGAACGACATTAAAAAGGATGAAAAAGGAGTGGTTTGGATTGCAACTCCTAGAGGGTTGTTTGGCTATAACCCTTTAGATGGAAACATCGTGAATTATAACACTAAGAGTGAAGGTCTAAAAAAGCTTCCATCAAACGATATACGGAAACTAACCATTGATAATGAAGGAAGAGTATGGATGGCAACTTTTGGAAGAGGTGTAGCTGTATTAAATCCTCAAAAGGGCATCGTTAAAAATTATAGAAGACCAAAAGGATTAGCTGATAATAGGATTTTGACTATTTATAAAGATTTAATAGGAAGGATTTGGGTAGGCACTTTGGGTGGTGGGTTAAGTCTTTGGGAGCCAAATAAAGATAGGTTCAAAACATATACTAAATCAACAAGCGGAATAAGCAGTAATATTGTAAGGGCTATCCTTCAGGTAAAAAGTAATGAACTTCTTATAGGCACAGAAAAGGGGTTGAATGTTTTAAATATATCTCAAGATAATTTTGTGAACCATAAGCATAAAACAAGTGATGTAAATAGTTTGAGTGGTAATTCAGTATATAGTATTTTTCAGGATAAGGCAGGTGGTGTTTGGTTGGGTACTTATTTTGGAGGATTAAGTTATTTTAATTATAAATCAACAGGTTTTGATAAATATTATCCATCTGAAGAGGAGCATAGTATAACCGGAGGAGGGGTAAGTTGTTTCCTTGAAGATGAACCAGGTAAATTTTGGGTAGGTACTGAGGATGGCGGATTGAACTATTTTGATTCACAAACAGGAGAATTTAAAAGGTATCCATTTGAAAAGAAACAAGAGCCTTTATCTTATGATAATATTCATTCTTTATATAAGGATAGAAAAGGAAGATTATGGATAGGTACTTTTTCGGGAGGATTGAACATTTATGATAAAAAAACAGGAAAAGTAAAAGTATACAAATCAAGAACTAATGACCCGAGTACTTTAACAGGTAATAATGTTTTTAGTATTTATGAAGATAAAGACGGCATTATATGGGTAGGTACTACAAATGGATTAAATACTTACGATCCCGATAACGATTCGTTTAAAAGAGTTAATGAAGTTGATAGAACCCGCCGTTTTATAACTGATATTTATGAGGATGAAGCAGGCACTATTTGGTTTGCCACATATGGCAACTTGATAGGATTAAGAAAAAAATCAGGAGATTGGGTTAAATTTGATAATGAAAATAAAAGTGGGATATTTGGGGATGGTCGCATATCTATTATTGATGACCATGAAGGTAATTTATGGATAGGTACAGAGGGAAATGGTTTAATGCAATTTAATTTTAGAGAAAAATCTTTTAAGTCTTTTGGGGCATCATACGGTTTACATGCCAACATAGTTTATGATATACTTCAAGGTGAAGATAGAACCTTGTGGCTTTCTACCAATAATGGAATATATCATTTTGATCCGCATACAGAGGAAGCTATTCATTACAGTAAATGGAATAATTTACAAAGTCAACAGTTCAATTATAGCTCAGGATACATTGCTTCCGATGGAAAAATGTTTTTTGGAGGTATAAATGGATTTAATTCCTTTTACCCGGATAATGTAAAAGTCAAGCCATTTAATAGCGATATTGTTATCAATGACTTTCAATTATTTAATACCAATACATCCAGCGAAGAAGGTACAATACTTTATAGGGCCATAAATTATACAGATCAAATTAAGCTTTCACATGACCAATCTATGTTAAGTTTTGGGTATGCCGCATTAAATTTTGATTCACCTCATAAAATAAAGTATGCCTACAAAATGGACGGTTTGGATAAGGGTTGGAATTATGTTGGTTCTCAACGTAGTGCTACATATACTAATTTACCGCATGGGGAATATACTTTTATGGTTAAAGCTAGTAATGATGGGGAAAATTGGAGTGACTCAGTAAAAAAAGTTAGGGTAACAATAACGCCACCATTTTATTTGTATCCGTTTGCCTATTTAATATATAGTATCGTACTATTAGTTCTGTTTTTTGTGTTTCAAAAAATACTTTTAAAACGGGCAGAGAAAAGAAATAAAGTTAAATTAGAGAAGCTGACTGTTGAACAAGAAAAACAATTTTATATTCAAAAGATAGAATTTTTTTCTACAATGGCTCATGAAATCCGAACACCACTGTCATTAATTACAGCACCTCTTGAAAAATTATTGGAATTTACCAAGCTTCCCAAAGAAGTTAGTAATCAATTAACAATAATGGATAAGAACTCAAAACGGTTACTCAATCTTGTTAATCAGTTATTGGATTTTCGCCGAATTGAAAGTGATATTTATGAAATAAGGAAAGAAAATTTAGATTTTGTTGTGTTGATTCAATCTATTTATTCTCGTTTTTCAGCAATGAAATATCAAAAAAATATTAAGTTCACTTTAAGTACAAAGGTAAGTCATCTGAATATGATGGGGGATCCTGAGGCGTTAACAAAAATATTCAATAATTTACTGATTAATGCGTTTAAATTTACTCGAACAAAAGTGAATATAAGTGTACAAGAGCCTTTTGTGGAAAAATCAGGAAACATATATTTATTAACTAAGATTGAAGATGACGGGATTGGTATTCCAGAAGATGAGTTGCAAAATATTTTCAAGAAGTACTTTAAGGTTTCTAGTAGTTCAACAATAGCTAACTTGATTGGTACAGGTATAGGATTGTCATTAGCAAAATCACTTATCGAAAAACATGGTGGCTATCTGGAAGTAAGTAGTGATCCTAATATTAGTACTGTTTTTAAAGTTTATCTCCCATGTGAAAAAAATAGTGTGCAAGCTCCCAAAGTGTTATCTTTTTCTAAGGAAGAAGAAACTGAAACCGATAGTGAACTCCTCTCTACAGCAGAAAACATACTAGTAGTAGAGGATGATGAATTACTTTTAGATTTTATCTGTCAAAACCTAAAACAAGAGGGTTATGGTGTTCAAAAAGCATATAATGGAGTAGAAGCCATGAAGGTACTTGATGATTGTGAAATTGACTTTGTGCTTTCGGATGTCATGATGCCAGAAATGGATGGGATAGAACTCTGTCAAAAAATAAAAAATACGCCAGATTACAGCCACATTCCAGTGGTTTTATTAACTGCAAAAACCAATTCTGAGGCTGAGATTTCAGGAATACAAAATGGAGCGGATGCTTATATTTCTAAGCCTTTTAAGTGGAAACATGTAAATGCGGTCATTAAAAACTTATTAAAATCTAGAGCAAATCTTAAAACGAAGTTTGCGAGTCACCCTTTTATTGCAGTAGATACACTTACAGAGAATGTAGGGGATAAAAAGTTATTAGAAAAAATAACAAAAATAATAGAAGAACGTATTACAGACCCTAAGTTTTCTGTGGAAGAATTGAGTAAAGAAATTGGCGTGAGTCGTTCCAATCTGCATAAAAAGCTAAAATCAATATCAGGAAAGGTTCCAAATGAATTTATAAGGCTGTTACGTTTAAAATATGCTGCCAAATTATTACTTCAAAATGAATATACTATTTCAGAGGTTTGCTATATGAGTGGGTTTAATTCACATTCCTATTTTTCAAAATGTTTTTATAGCCAATTTGATATTACGCCTTCTGATTTTTTGGAAGAAAACTTCAAAACTGACAAGGTTTAGACAGGAATGAGAAAAAGTGTAGTTCTTATAAAGTTAGAGAAGGTAAATGAGCGGGTTTAGTATGTTATATTGGTTTTATATAAAAGAACAAAATCCTAATAAAAGTATATGATGTTGAATATTTACAGGAATTTCTACAAAAATTACAAAGCATAGTAATAAGATAGAGTATCATTGTTGTTTTAAATTAAAATAATATTTTTTACTTAAGATTACTTATAATGATATCAAGAACACAAATTATTACCATTGCATTAATATTTAGTATTTTAAATTTTTATGCACAAGAACAGAAGGCTTCAAAAATCAAAACACGTTGGGCCAACGATGTAACAGCGGAAAACGTATGGAAAGAATACCCTAGACCACAATTAAAACGTGCCGAATGGAAAAATTTAAATGGTTTATGGGATTATTCTATTGTTAAAAAAGGAGAAGCTTCTCCTAAAAATTATCAAGGAAAAATACTGGTGCCATTTTGTGTTGAATCTGAATTGTCAGGGGTTAAAAAAACAGTGCTTCCTGATCAAATAGTGTGGTATAATACCTCTTTTGATATACCAAACACATGGAAAGGGAAAAACATATTATTGCATTTTGATGCTGTTGATTGGGAAACAAAAATTTGGGTTAATGGTAAAGAAGTAGGCGTTCATAGAGGGGGCAGTGACCCCTTTTCTTTTGATATTACAAAATACTTAGGAACAGGCAAACAAGAACTTAAAGTTTCAGTTTGGGATCCTACAGATACAGGCACTCAAGCACGTGGTAAACAAGTTTTAGAGCCAAAAGGCATTTGGTATACAGCAGTTACTGGAATCTGGCAAACCGTTTGGTTAGAGCCTGTTGAAAAATCTTTTATCAATTCCATTACTCCAATAGCAGATATTGATAATAAAAAGGTCATAATCAAGAATGAAATACACAATGCTAATGCTAATTCAAAATTTCATGTCCAAGTAAAAAAAGATGGAAAAATAATAGCAGAAAAATCAACAAGCGCTAACCAAGACTTAGTGATTGATATAGAAAATCCTATACTTTGGTTTCCAGAAAATCCTTTCTTGTACGAACTTGAGGTATCATTAGAAGAAAATGGCAAAAAAATAGATGAAGCAGAATCTTATTTTTCTATGCGAAAAATATCTCGTGAAAAAGATGATTTTGGCTACGAAAGGTTCTTTTTAAATAACGAACCAAGATTTCAATATGGAACTTTAGATCAAGGTTGGTGGCCTGGAGGGTTACTTACACCGCCTTCAGATGAGGCGATGCGCTATGATATTGATGTTTTGAAAAAAATGGGATTTAATATGTTGCGTAAGCATATCAAGGTTGAGCCATCCCGTTATTATTACTATGCAGATAAGGTCGGCATATTGGTTTGGCAAGATATGGTCACAGGTTTTCAGACTTCTGAAAAAAATACACAGCATATCAAATTTGATGCTGAAACAGATTGGAACCGTCCTAAGGAATCCGCAGAACAATTTGAAAAGGAATGGAAAGCAATTATAAATCATCTTAAATTTTTCCCTTCCATAGTTACCTGGGTTTCTTTTAATGAAGGTTGGGGGCAGTATGATACAGAACGTGTTGTGAAATGGACGCAACAGTACGATCCTACACGTTTGGTTAATGGTGTTTCGGGGTGGACCGATAGAAAAATTGGAGACATGAGAGATGCGCACCATTACCCTGGGCCAGGGATGGAACCTGCAGAACAAAACCCTGATAGAATTATTGTTTTAGGAGAGTTTGGGGGCTTAGGTTTGCCAATTGAAAATCATATATGGAATCCTGATATGCGTAATTGGGGCTACAGAACGTATCATTCTGTTGAAGAATTGAAAAAACAGTATGCTGAACTTATCCATAATATGGCTCCAATGGTCAATAAAGGGTTGGCTGCAGCAATCTATACGCAAACAACAGATGTTGAAGGAGAAGTAAATGGCCTTATAACCTATGATAGAGAAGTTGTAAAAGTAAAGTCTGAAGAAATCCGTAAGTTAAATGAATTAATGTATCATGACATTCAAAACACAGAGGTTGTTATGCCAGATTCTGAGATAGTTTCGCAAACTTTGCTATTAACATATCATAAACCAACTCAAAATAATGGACAGATTAAAAAATTTGAATTTTCAGAAGTATCAGGGCCTATTGCTATAAAAAAAGGCACTAACGAAGTCTGGATAGCTAAAGAGTTTAATTTAAAAGCCATTCCTAAAAACCTTCAGTTAAGAATTTATGGAGCTGGAGATGTAAGGGTTTATATAAACGGGAAATTGGTTGTTGATAAATTTTTGCGAACCAAGAGACATTACGATGAAATAAATTTAAGTGATGATATTTCAACTTTACAACGCGGTAATAATAATGTGTTAGTAGAAATTAAAAATGTCAAAATAAACTCTGATTTCGATTTCGGGTTTTATTCATTCTGAGTAAATCTTGCTATAAATGAAGTGTAATTTATTATTAATATTCAATACAATGAAATTTAAAAGCTTGATAAGAACAATTGTCTTGTTTGCGGGTTCTATGCTTTTTACCATGTGCAAACAAGGCTCTAACGAAAAAAAAGATGTAACTAATGCCAAGCGTCCTAACATTGTTTTGATTCTTGCAGATGATTTGGGGTATTCTGATTTGGGTTGTTATGGAGGTGAAATAAATACGCCCAATCTTGATTATCTAGCAAAAAACGGTCTTCGTTTTACACAATTTTACAATACCTCCAGATGTTGCCCTAGTAGGGCTTCTTTATTAACGGGTTTGTACAATCATCAAGCTGGTATAGGCGAAATGACAAGTGATAGAAATTTACCAGGGTACAGAGGTCATATAACAGAAAACGCCGTTACATTAGCAGAAGTTCTTAAAACAGCAGGTTATGATACTGCAATGTCTGGAAAATGGCATGTTTCCAATACTGTGGTCCAAGAAACTCCTGAAGATCAATTAGCATGGTTAAACCATCAGTCTTCCCATCCATTATTCTCTCCAATAGAGCAATACCCTACTAACCGTGGTTTTGATCAATATTATGGAAATATATGGGGTGTAGTTGATTTTTTTGACCCTTTTAGTTTAGTAAATGGTACAGAACCTGTTAAAGAAGTTCCAGAAGATTATTACCATACTGATGCCATAAGCGACTCAACAGTAGCGTATATTAAACAATATAGCAAAACAGAAAATCCTTTTTTCATTTATGTTGCAGAAACAGCACCGCATTGGCCATTAATGGCTCCACCAGAAGATATAGAGAAATATAAAAACACCTATACCAAAGGTTGGGATAAAATTAGAGAAGAAAGATATGAGCGCATGATTAAAATGGGGTTGATTGATTCTACAAACTTTAAGCTTCCAGCGCGATTAGAAAATAATTTAAAGTGGGAAGAAAATCCAGATAAAGCATGGGATGCTCAAGCAATGGCAGTGCATGCGGCCATGATAGATAGAATGGATCAAGGGATTGGTAAAATAATCGAAACTTTAAAACAAACGAATCAATTGGAAAATACTTTAATTGTTTTCTTAAGTGATAATGGTGCAAGTCCTGAAAATGCAGCTGCCTATGGTCCTGGTTTTGATAGGCCAAGTGAAACCCGTAGTGGAGAAAAAATAGTTTATGCAACTGAAAAGCAGGCAATGCCAGGACCACAAACAACGTATTCTTCAATTGGTAAACAATGGGCAAATGTTAGTAATACCCCATTTCAATATTGGAAATCAGAATCTTATGAAGGCGGTATACATACGCCTATGATTGCTTTTTGGCCAAAAGGTATTGAAGCTGAAAAAGGAAGTTATACCAACCAAGTAGGTCATGTCATGGATTTTATGTCAACTTTTGTGGAAATTGCCAATGCAGAATACCCAAAAACGTATAATGGAAATACCATTGAGCCATTACAGGGTTTAAGTTTGTTACCAATTTTTAAAGGGAAAGAGAGAGCAGGACATGATATGCTTTTTAATGAACATTTTGGTGCTAAATACGCACGTATGGGTAATTGGAAATTGGTAGCTAGAGCCAATAAAAAAGATAAGGCATGGCATTTATATGATTTAAAGGAAGATCCAACAGAAATTAATAATTTGGCTTCAAAATATCCTGAGAAAGTAAAACAATTAGATAGTTTATGGAAACAATGGGCCAATACACATAATGTGATTCCAAAAAGAAAGTAATCAGGTAATCAATATTTTTTTGTGATTTAAAGGACTTTTGCCTTATGAGTAAAATAACATTTATTGTTTCGCTGATGTTCGTATGTTTTCATTAGCGTTAAACGGCCAGCAAGGTATTAAAGAAGGAACTATTTTAACAAAATGGGCATAGAATGTAACTCCTGAGAATGCTTGGAGAGAATATCCCCGACCTCAGTTTGAACGAGAAAAATGGCTTAATTTGAATGGTTTATGGGATGTTGAGATTACATCAAATGATGTTGTTGATGTCAATAATGTATCATGGAACGAAAAAATATTAGTTCCTTTTTCTGTTGAAACCCGTTTATCTGGAATAAATAGAGAAGTAAAAATAGACGAAGCTATTTTTTATCACAGAAAGCTGAAAATAGACCAAAACTGGAAAGGAAAGGCCATATTGCTTCATTTTGATGCTTCAGATTATAAAACAACTGTATGGTTGAATGGAAAATTAAGGGATACATGAGGGGGCTATAATCGTTTTGCTATTGATATTACTGATTTTATTGAGCAAGATAAGATTCAGGATTTAGTTGTAAAAGTATATGATCCCCAAGATAGTGTCTATAAGGCTTTAGGGAAACAATCCAATAAGTCAAATCAATATGAAAGATGCTCTGGTATCTGGCAAACTGTATGGTTAGAGCCTGTTAATAAATCAATAATATTTAAAATGTGTTAAGCAAATTACTACTTTAAATCAAGTTGTTTTTTATCCAGAAGTAGAAGGCAAATCTTCGGGGATAAAAATAAAATATGAAATATTTGACAATGCTAATCTCATTCAATCAATTACAGGTTCCATAGACTCAAAAATCAATATTAATATACCAAACCCTAAACTTTGGACTCCTAACAATCCTTTTTTATATGAAACTAAAATCAGTTTGATTAAGGAACATAAAGTTGTCGACGAGGCTAAAAGTTATTTTGGTTTACGTACAATAACTGCCCACAATAATGAAATATTACTCAATGGAAAACCAATCTTTCAAGTGGGTCCTTTAGATCAGAATTATTGGCCTGGAGGAGGATTGACCCCTCCCAGTGAGGAGGCTATGTTATGGGAGGCTAATTATTTAAAATCTGTAGGTTGTAATATGGTGCGCTTGCATATCAAAAAAAATCCAGACAGATACTATTTTAATTGTGATAAACTCGGGCGGGCTATTGGTATGGCAAGATTTCATTTCGGCCCAGAAAAAGAACAGATCTCCCAAAAAAGAGGATTCTCAAAAATGGCTTTTAGAGCAGCAGGGTATGATTAAACAGCTTTACAACCATCCTTCAATAGTATTATGGATTCCATTTAATGAGTCATGGGGGCAACATGATGAAAGTAATGTTTTTTGAATGGACTAAAAAACAAGATACAACTCGAGTAATTACTTTAGCAAGTGGCTGGGATGATGTTAAGGACTTAGGAGATATTCGCGATTTACATGATTATACAACTAGGCCAGCAATCCCAACTTTAAATTCAGAAAAAAGAACTATTGTTATTGGAGAAGGTGGCGGTTTTGCATCTGCAGTACCTAAACATAATTGGCTAGGTAGGTCAAATGAAAAGGGAGAAATAAAAAATCCTTTGTTTGGGGGTTTTAATCCTGAAATACCAAGAGATACGGTGCTTTCCCATGATTTGTTTAGGCCAACTTTTACAGAAGGGGAACCATTCGGGAAGCAATACAATAGATTTATTAACCACTTATTATTACTTAAAAATAGTGGTTTACGCGCAATTGTATATACTCAACTAACAGATATGAAACTTGAGGAAAATGGATGGTTGACCTTTGATAGGAAAGTAAGTAAAATAGATGAAGGGTCTTTGTTTAAAATGCATACGATGCTAATTAATAAGGAGTATAGTCAAAATATAATTCTAAGTAATTCAACTAACAGAAAGCATAAATGGATGGTAGGGTATTTGCCTTTTCCTAAAAAAAATCCGAATGTTTTAGATGCTGTTTTGCTTCAGGAATCTCCTGATTTAAGTGAAATAAAATGGAATGAAAATTATGCTCCATTTGGTAATTTAATAAATAAAAGAACGTTATGGGATGGGAAAAATCAATTATTTGCTAAAAAAACATTTAAACTAGACAAAATTCCTTCTGGTTTATCTGTGCGAGTTTTTAGCTGCCTTGAGGGTGATACACCTTGGTTGCATTCACGTATTTACATAAATGGCGTGTTTGTGGCAGATGAAACAACTAGACAAAAAATGCCTGAACAGAGAATGGCTGAGGTTATTATCCCAAAAAATAAAATGCATTTGCTTCAGAAAGGAGAAAATACTATAACCATACAATTCGTACCTGGTCTTAGGTCTCAAACTGGGCGTTTAGCAAATTTTCCAGAGAAGATATCTGTAGATATAGAAATGACCACTTTTGATAAAAATTATATTCCAAACAACTAAAAAACAAAATAAATTATAATTTATTTTAAATCAGAATATTGCATGTTTTTTTATAAAAAAAATCACCAATGATTTTGGTTGCATTTCCTTAATAAAAAGGTCCAATTGAGAAATTATCATGAATTATTTAATTTAGAAGGCAGTATTCCATATTCTTCCTTAATTTCAAATTCGGGGAATGGTAGAAAATCCCTTGCCTTTAGGCGAAGACTTTAGTTTTGTTATTTTTGTTTATGCAAAAGTACAGAAAAACATCCCATACGGTCTATGATATAAAATA
>TARA_R110002049_G_scaffold285635_1_pt1 | contig 37170 bp, 48 predicted proteins | sample TARA_R110002049 | Tara Oceans TARA_R110002049 (sample SAMEA4396941) | marine metagenome | biome: Polar Biome; feature: [SRF] surface water layer (ENVO:00010504); material: water (ENVO:00002006), including particulate matter (ENVO:01000060) such as... | depth 5 m
TCTCGGTGAAAATGCCGGGTCAGTTCTCAGTGACAATCAACAAGACTGGAGAGCAAATCGCGAGGATTTGGCTGAAATGATCGAATTGATAGAGGACTTAATCTTCGATCACCTCTTCTGCCTGGCGGCGGCGAACATGCTCAAGGCAAATCTGATAAGTCGCAAATTGGGACTGGCCCGCAGATAACAGTCTCTTACATTGGCACTTACACCACGGCACCACCTGCAACGCCCCAATTGCGCCTACAGCGCCATTACGCTTGCCCGTGTAGCACTGGGTAGGCAAGGCCAACGCTTGGCCACCCTTGCGGCAGCGCGGCACTGGCAGCCCCATTGCAGCCTTTGCCGTGGGTACTAGTGTACCTAGGCTGATAATATGGCCGGTAGTCCTGCTGACCTCACAAATAACTAATGACTTGAACCCTGGGGTCTTTGGTGTTTGCAGCCATCTGGTGACGTTGCTGCCGAATTGCATGGTTGGAAGTGTGATAGCTCTGGCGCGGTTGCCACATCTTGGCTTTCACTAACGAATTCAGTTCGACTCAGAGGTTACCTTGAGGCAGCGTGGCGACTTGCTGGCCTATTTGCAGCACAAATGGCAAATGCAGCGGCAAAGTGGACGGGTATTCAGAGCGGAGTCCCGCGTCAGAGAGGAGTCGCGCGATACAGCTTGCAGCAAAAAACTATTTGTAGGATGTTTGTAGCGACTTCCAGCAGCTACCAGCTACTAGGATCGGTGTTTTTAATTATTTTTTAAATACAATATGTTATATGGAGGCGAGTAGGAGAATCGAACTCCTGTACACGGATTTGCAATCCGTACGTTTTTGACTGATTTACAAAGGTTTTTTGTGCATCAAAATAGCGGAACATATCGGAAACGTATCAAGAATGTGTGACAGCGGTAAGAAGCCAACGCGTCGCTGGGCCCCACGAATAATCGGTCTGACAGAATATCCTTCGCATCCCATAGCGCTAAGCCTGTCTTCATAGTCTCATTAGATCTATGGCGTACCTATCGCTGGGTATGAGAAAAGCTCGCATCTTGTCCGCCAGCTACTTTTTGTGCACCTGAGCAGGTAGCCGTGAGCGGGCCTTTGGGTATACCCTTTTTCTGAGCGTATGGTATTATCAATAGAAATCACACCACGGGCCGAGCGTTTCATCCACAAGGCACATCAGAGACACATCTAGGATTATCGGGAAGGAATATCTGGTCTTGTCGAGAACCTCAAATAAACGGTCAGATGTCGAGCAACCGGGTTTGGAAGATCAGGTAATCACTCATACGATTCAGTTGGACATGGAAATTCCTATTGGTGCTGAATTCGAAGCTCACCCACTATACGGACTCAGTAAAAGCCAATTTGACGCTCTAAAGGCAGATTCCATCATAACATTGAAGATGACGAAGTACTCCTTAACTGCTATAATTGGTCTTTTCCTACCCGATGCGTTTGAGGCTTTTCACGCGGATAAAATAAACTGGCAACCTTGGATGGACAAAGCCTCATTCGCTATCTGGATAGCAGTAGTGGCGCTGATACTAGAAATACTATTCATCCTGCTATGTCGTATTTTTCCCGTCACAGAAAAATATAAAACAATAAAAGAAATTTCTGACCACTTCAAAAAAAATCGAGCAAAGCGCGCGAGGAGCAAATAGTCGTGTATACTAAAACGAGGAAGCCCAAGGGGTATTTTCCCTATGAAAAGCTCATAATTTGCTCAAACACGTTACTTGGCGGCGGCTTGGCATTTGAAGTTTCAGGCCAAATTCCTCTATGGATAGGTAAGGGAGAAAAACCTAAAGTTTGGCTAAGCAGCATATCCTTTACAGGAAAATCACTCCCGCTTGTCGAAAAATCGAAGCCAGCGGTCGCAAACATTTCATCATTTGAAGAAGATGGCGCAACTGGATTTGCGATAAATGGAGAAGTTATTTTAAGGATTGAAAACTACTCCAAAGATAAGTGCGAAGTAACAAAGATGAACCTATTCCCTATTGGTCTTCCCGTTAAAGGAGATAAATTCGGACTAGAGATCGGGGGATCCACATTTTCTCGCAACACTTTCAACGGGGCGGCCGTGATGTTCGGACTAGGATAGAAAAGGCGAACCTTGTTCACACTTAGTTTCCCCTGGTAACGGTAGTTACAAACTTTATCAACGTTTGCCATCCGTTCCAAACTTACTCTCTCTGTCTAGAGAGCGGGCGTATTGCAAATACCACGCCCTCCCTTCTAACTATCGAGAGGCAATGTTTTGGGTTGATCATTTATCGTTCTACGGCTCGACAGGCACGGCCGTGCAGCTGCGGTTCGCCCTGATCGGCGCATCACCCTCCGACATTCCAGGGCAACCTGTATAGAGTGGCTCAAGGCAAAACTCTGCGTTGGGCTCCAACCCATACGGCGCGGTCACCTGATACTGGAACGTCACCGGTTTTGACCCGACATTTTGACTTTGCACGGGCCGATCGAGTCGAACATACAAGCTGGCATCGGTGCGCGGATTGCGGAAGGAATAGCGCGTTTTCCCAGGCACGATCTGACAGTTTCGCCCCTCCTCGGTCCGCTCGATCTCAACCTCGATCGCGCAGCTGCGACCGCCTCCACACCGGGGCCCCAATACATCCGATCGCGATATCCTAAAAATCACATCCGGCCGCTGCAGAAGTTTGACGTCTTCGACCAGATGCGAAAGCGTCTGGGTATTCGCGTCCACCTTGTCACCTAAGCGCCAGGGCGAGAACACCAGCTCATTGACCACGGGCACATAGGCACCAATCCAGGCGGCGAACGCCCCGATGACGGTGATGCGGAAGAACTTGCCGCCATCCTTTCGCCACTCCGACCAGTTGATCAGCCCCGCGCGCGGGGTTTCTTCTTCAGACATGCAGACAGGCTCCAGGTGCGGACATTTCAATCCAAGATGCCCTTGGGCGCGATTGGGAGCCTCTGGCGGGTTCCCTACTCCGGCCGCTCGCATTGGGCCATCGTACGATAGCCGCCCTCGGCGAGTTCATGGGTCGCCGTTTTCACAACCCAAGCGCCAGAAGCGGCCGCGCTGAACCCGATCGGGATCAAGCGCCCCTCGGCCGCGATTGAGGGGTTCCCCGGCAGCTCCACCTCGAGCGTCTCCTTAGCACGGCCGGCACGGCGCGACTCGGCCGTAGCGACGGCGCGCGCCTCTTCCTCAGAGCGGAACCGCTGACGCAGCCGGCGCACCGGCTCCGCGTCCCCAACCCTCACCTCGACATCTTCGCCCTTCTCGATATCTCGATAGGTGGCGATGATCGTACCGGTTGCCTCGCTGAGCCCCCGGCGCATCGACCAGCGGGTTACATCTGCCTCCTGCAGCACCACTGTCGCCGTTGGCTGCCCCGAGGCTTTCACCCCCTCTGCCCTGCGCCCGACATAGAGAACGCCACCGGCCGGCTTCGCCACAAGGTCATGCAGCACCGCAATCCGCGTCAGAACCGACAGGTCGCTTTCGTCCAGCTGATCAATGTGACCAGGCACGATGGATCCAGCGGCCTCCGTCACAGCCGGCTCGAGCCCGTTGTCGCCGGCAATGGTGGTGGCGATCGCCTTCAGCGTCATGCCGGCCGGCCACGACCGGGACTTCTGCTGGCTAATCGGGGCAAAGCCGCTCTGTGTCTCGCCTTGCGCCTTGGCGCGGCACACGGCCGTGATCATGCGAGGGGGCGAGCTCTCCTCAACCTCGTCGGCGATATAGAGCCCCAACTGCAAAAATTCCCCGAGATAGCCCAGGGCGATCGCGACCTCGGCCCCCGGCTCCGGCATGGCAAAGCGCGACAGCGGCGAGGTATTGGCGAAGGTGATCTCGGCAGTATCGGAGATGAAGCCGGCCGTGTCGGACACGCGCACCGAACTCAGCTGAGAGAACACGAAGCCCGACAGCGGCACCCCATTGATCGTGACCTGGACCAAGGGTCGGAAATCCATCAGCCCCATAGCTGCGCCGTTTCAGAAGGCTCCGAGGTGTCCAAATCCGGCAACCGGATGCGAACGCCAGGATCGAGCACAGCCACCAACGCGCCCAGACCAGGGTTAGCGGCAAGAACCGCCTCCACCTTGCCGCCCAGGGTGTCACCGTAGTGCGCGGCCACGACCTGGTCCAGGACATCACCCTCAGAAGAAACGAAGTAGAGATCGGACACCGCCGTCATATCTTGCCATCCTCATTGTAAACTCTTGCCGATGCGGGATGCCCTGCGAGGCAAAGACTTCCTGCCCCTCAGTGACGCCTTCCACGACCCACAGGCCCAGCACCTTACCGATGCCAGACACCAAGGGCAGTGGCAGCCCAAGGCTGGCCTGTGTGCGCATCTTATCGATCTGCTTCAGCCCGCCCCGGAAGTGGGGATAGATCACGCCCTCGAGCTCCACAGTCTCCGGGCCCAAGCCGGTGAACTGCAGCGCATCATTGGTCCCAATCCGCGCCTGACGGGCCCACCGATACTCAGCCGATCGACTGAGCCGCTGGTAGGCTGCGTTATCCAGGGAAAACTGGAAGAACCCGAGCTGCATCATGACTTCTGCCATCGTTATCTCCCAAACTGCCCCGTGGCCGGCGCGCGATCGAATAGACCGTTGCCGGTGTTGCGTCTTTCCTCACGCTTCAGGAGCCGCAAGACTTCATGAGCATCAGCCCCAGGCGCATTGATCGTGTAGTGGTTGGTAACGGATTGCGATGCCTGCGCAGGAGCCGCTGCCAATGCCGGCGCGGCCGTCTGGGAGAACACGGCCTCGATGCGCGCCATCATGCCGTCCACGTCGGGACGGCGCGACTGGCCGCGTTCACTCGAGGTGAGCGGAGCCGACCCCATGCGCCGCGCCGGCTGCGCAGGAATGCCCACCCGCGGGATGCTGCGACGCAACTTGTCCAGGACACGGGCTCCTCGATCGCTGACCGGCCGCGCACTCGAGCTGTTGCGACGCAGCTTATCCAGAACGCGGACACCTCGATCCTTTACCGGCCGCGCGGCCGGGCTGAACACAGAGCCGACACGTTCGGCATAGCCGGCAAGCTGGCGCATGGCGCGGTTGTTCGCCACATACCCCGAGCGGTTCTCGAACTTGAGCTCCGGACCGAGCTCGCCCGTCAGGTGCCAGCCAGGACGGAAGGGTCCGCCCAAGGCGTTCTTCTGCGGCTTGATTCCGTATAGTTTCTCCGCGGCCGAGCTGGTCATCGGAGCCGCGTTGTCGTTTGACGCTGTGTTGCCGAGCCCCGAGACTTTGCCAGGCTCAACCCGTGTGGCCACCGCAGAGCCTACGGCCGAGCCGATGGCATTGCCGGCGCGCTGCGCGTTCTCATAGCCCCATTTCAACGCCTCGATCACTGGTTTGATCAAGGTCATCAGCGTGGTGAACTTATCACCGATCCAGGTCAGGACGGGATCAATTGCGGTTTTGACCGCCTCCCACGCAGCACCGATGCCACCGGTCGCAGCCAGCCCATCGATGACCGGTTTCACCAGCCCCGACCAGGTCGTGTCGAAGACGGACCCGATCGCACTGAGTGTCGTGTCGATCGCACCGGAAAGGGTCGACCAGGCGCGCTCGATCGGCGCGGTCACCCCCATCGCATCGGTCACCGGCTTGATCAGATTGCCATAGATCCAGCGGAACCTGTCGCCGATGCCGCCCAGGATCCCGTCCATGACCGACCGCGCCGACTTCCACATGCGCCCGAGCCCATCAGACGCGCGCTGCATGTCACCGGAAAAGGCACCAGCGACCACATCGCCCAGACCAGAATAGTACGACCCGATATCGGACAGCACCGGCCCCAACACGCTGCCAGCCTGCCGCCATGCTGCCTCGATCGGCCCCGTGATCCCCATCGCATCCGTGGCAGGCTTAATGAGGTTTAAATAGGTCGCAGAGAATACGGCACCAATGCCGCCGAAGGTCCGATCGAAGAACGACGTGGTGCCGTCCCACATCGCTCGGACACCCTTCTCGGCGCGCTCCATATCTCCGGTAAAAACACCCCCGACGAAGTTGCCAAACTCCTGAAAGTACCCCTTCGCATCGCCCCATAGGCCCTTGAACCAGGGCGCGACGCTTTCCCAATTGCGATAGATGAGATAGGCCCCGCCCGCGATGGCGGCGATCGCCGCCCCGATCGGGTTCATGACCAGGGCCGACCCGATCGCGCGGATCGCCCCAACGACGATCGGCGACGCTGTGGCCAGAGACAGCATGGCGCGGCCGAGGCTGAACACTGCGCCCCCGAACTTGGCAACACGCACGATCGTGCGCGACGCCAGGACCGCCCCGACCACCATGCCGAAGTTTTCCCAGCCGCCGATCATATCGGCCGTGCCTTCGGTGACCGACCAGACCACGGACCCGATCGCACCGATGCCCGCCGCAACTTCGCCGATCACTGGCAGCGCCCTCTCAGCGCCATCAGCGAACCCGTTCGCCCAACGCTCCACATCAGCCCGATTGCCGATCAGAGCGTCGCCGATGCGGCGCATGGAGCGCGTCACCACCGGCATCAATGCAGAGCCGACCGTGTTCTTCAGGCCGGCCATGACCAGCTGCGTATCGAGCAGCGTGTCTTTGAACACTTCGGCATCCCGGGCAGCCTGATCAGACAGCACATAACCGGTGCGCCGCGCATCCTCGCGCAGCTGCGTCAGCCCCTTAGAGCCGTCCTTCAGCATATTGAGCAGACCAATACCCGATCGCCCAAACAGATCGTTTGCGAGCGCGGCCTTTTCTGCCTGCGTCTCAACCCCCTGCAGCTTGTCCGCGATCGAGGCCAGCGCCTCCTCTGGCAGCTGATTGGCGAGCTGGCCGGCCGATAGCCCCAAGGCGTCCAGCGCATCCTTCTGGGCACCGGTCCCCTCGAGCGCCAGACCGATGTTCTTGGTCATTTTTTCCAAAGCGCCGTCGAAGGTGCCCGTGGCAACCCCTGACCGCTCAGCTGCATAGCGCAGCTCCTGCAGCGCACCCAAGCCGATCCCCAGCTTGTCGGCTGTCTTGGCGACGTTATCCCCGAGATCCGCTGTCGAATTGGCAAGGCCAAAGATTGCGCCACCGGCCAAGGTCGCGCCGATCGCGATCTGGCGCGCGTTCCGGCCGATGCCAGATGCCATGTTACTGAAGGTGGACCCGACACGGCGCGACGCTGCGGCTGCGCGGTTCCATCGCTCCTGGGCGCGGCGCAGATCCACAAGCGTCCGCTCGAGCTTTTCATACTCACGATCGAGGTGCGCAACGGACTGCCCCTGCTTGCGCAGAACGTTGCGCTGGCGATCGAGCTCCTTTTGCCGGCGCTCGACACCCTTGATCGCATCGCCGACTTGGGACAGCCCAGATTTTAGGAAGCCCATGTTGCGCTTGACCGATTGCTCTAGAACCGAGCCGATCGTGATCGTTGCGTTTAGGCGTTGGTTTTTACTCATTCTTCGGAAGGCCTTCTATCCACCAGATGAAACGACTGACCGGCATGGCCATGATTTCACGCTCGGCCCATCCGGTGTGCCGGGCGAGCCGAAGTGACCCCGCCCGGACTTGTTCACGGGTCAGCCAATAAAAACCGAGAGTGCCGTCTGCAGCCGGCTGTACTGGCGCATCGTCATCGAGCGCACAGCTTCCGGTGAGATTTCACACAGGTTGGAAATCAGCGCGATTTCAGACAGCGCGCTGCTGGACCCGGCAGAATCCGCAGCCAGCTGGTCATCAACGAACGGCTCGCGCATCTTCAGGCTTTTGACTTCCGTGCCGTCGATTTTCGGCGGCCGGCTTTCAAAGTTGATCGTGAGCGACCCGTCGTCATTTTCGACCAGCCAAGCCGGCTTAGTTTGATTGTCCATGAAAGCTCCTTACAGGCCGATGTTTGCGCGGTGCTCTGCGAGCTGATCCACGCCGCGCACTTTGCGCACCATATTGACGACATCGATCTCGTTAATATCGACGCCACCGTGCACCTCGCGGTAGTACCGCAGGCTCACCGTGAAGGTCAGCGACGGCTTCGCCCCCGAACCCCAGGTACCGCGCGCCACCGAGATGATCTTGCCGTGCATGTGATGCGCCACGGCCGTCTTGGTGCCATCCAGGCTTTCGAGCGATCCACGCGCCGTCAGCTGCACCACCGAACCGTCCTTGATGCCCCAGAGGGACAGCACGTCACGGTCGTAGGAGGTGAGCACGAAGGACGTGGTCATCTTCTCTTGGCCCATGTCGAGATCGATAGGCGCGTCCATGCCGCCCCCGCGGAACTCTTCGGTCGAGACCGTCAGGTCAGGGGGGCTGTATTCCTCGATCTTGCCCGCATGGCCCCGGCCATCAACGAACAGATTGAGATATTTCAGGATATCTTCAGCAGCCATCAGTTAAACACCTCCTCGATGTAGTCGTTCACCAGGTGCGAACGGAACGTGATATGCTCGGCCGGATAGACCGGGGTAAAATCAAAGTTAAAGAACACTTTGCCGAGCTGGATATTTGCGGCCGAGTTCAGGTCCGGGTCGGCCCAGCAACGACCGCCCAGGATCGCGCCCAAGGCGACCAGATCCCGAAGGTAGGCATTCACGCTTTCCTCTACGTCCGAGACGTAGGTTTTGGTAATGCCCCGATCGACGGCCCAGAGGTGGGCGCGCAGCAGAGAGTCGTTGATGATATCGGCCGTGCGACGAACGCTGAGGAAGATCCACTTGGTATCGTCGGTCAGGGTCCGGTTGCCCCAGAGACGGTAGCCATTCTGGCGGATCGTCGTGGCAACCTTGGCCTCGTTCAACAGATTGGCGCGCGCACTCGCATCGCCCAGCTTGAAGTCGACCGGCCGGCTGGTACCGATCACGCCGCCCAGCAGATTGTTGGATGGCGATGCCCAGAACCCGGTGTCGTTATCCACCTTGGCAATCAAGCCGGCAACACGGGACGAAGCCGGCACCGACACGATATCGGACCCGACTATAACCTTGTGCCAAGGATCGATCAGATAGATGCGATCCGACCCGAAGTCGCCGGCCGCGGTGATCGCGTCGGCATCGTTGGTGTTGGGACCATCGGCAATAATGACAGCCCGCAGACGGTCACCGATCCCCTGCAGCTCCGCAACGACCGGGTTGGCGTTGCCTTCGAGGCGTTGGTGGGTGAAGCCAGGCGCGATCAAGATGCGCGGGGAAAACCCAACAACGCTCTCTGCCCCGACCAGGGCATGAACCCCTTCAAAGTTGCCATCAACCGCGTTCACGCCACCGATGACATTGGCGAGGCTTTCAGCTTCAGTGCCTCCCTCTTCAACCCGCACAACGATGACGACCGCGCCGATCTGGTCGAAGATGCCGTCCATCGCGGCCGGCAAGGTGCCGAGCGCGGTACCCTCGGTATCCAAACCGGCCGCTTCTTTGCGCGAGCCGGCGACCAGGACCGGGGTGTTTAGGGGGAAGACATCAGGATCGGCGTCGGGCGCGGTGCCCACAATGCCGATGACGGATGACTTGACCGTCTGAATGGGACGTGGACCTGCATCGATCTCGATGACCTCGACGCCGTGAAGAAATGCCATAGTGACCTCGCTTGCGGATGTGAACTGTTGCCCCAAGCATTCCACCGCACCGCGGCTCAATCCTCTGGCGGTTCCCCCGCGCGCGTCCAGCCGGCGAGATAGGCGCGGTTCATTTCCAAAACACGGCAATATAGCCCGCCTGGCGAAAGCTCCTGCGGTGCGCTCAGCTCAAGGGCATGGGCGCAGACTTCAGAGCAGAACCATTGGTCCCGTCGATGCCGGCGCAGGTTCAGCGCCCGTGACGCCAACAAGCCGGCATAGTCGTAGGGATTGCCAATCTCGGCAATCACCCGGTCGATGGCTACCGGCCCCGCCCAGGGAATGGTGACAAACTCCCAATGTCCCGGTTTGAAGGTGATCGACTTCTAGCGCACACCGCCATCGCGGCCACTCGATGACCAGGCGCGCGATTGCGCACCATCGACAGACATTGCTGGTACCGCGCGCAGAATTTCGACATGGCTGAACGAAGATCGGGTGACCCAACGGATCACCCGATCGAGCAGCTGCCCGTGCCCTTTGTAGAATGCCAAGGCGATCATCGGATCAACCTCGCCCTGGCTCAGAACTTATCGGCAACGTCGCGCGCGCCATCCGGCAACGGAGGCCAGTTGGCGTCATCTGCGATATCAAGCGCAGCATCCTCAGCCAGCTCCGCTACGCGGCCACGCATTTGCGCCACCCACCCAATCGCATCATCGAGACCAGACAAGATCGCCGCCTCGTCTTCAGTCCGTGCGCTGGCCTCTTTCGCAGAGATCACCGCGGCCGCAGTTGCCATGTTCATCTGCGTTTCAGCAGATGCAGCCGCATAGATGCGACGTCGGCATTCAGATTTTACCGCTGTCTTTCTGACGCGAGCTTCAGCGGCTGCAATAATCTCTTCAGGATACCCCAGGGCCAACGCATCTTCTCGCGTTGTCGAAAGGGTTGAGCGACCGTCGTGAGTAATATCAAACATTTTTATGCCTCGTTCTGGATGACGTTTGTTCCAACAACACCGTCAGAGTTATAGAGCAGGGCTCCATTGGAAAGAGTTAGCGATATTTTGGAAATGACGGCTGCCCCACCTCCCTTACTGACCACTAAGAAGATATTCCCGCTCAATTGGCTGTTATATGCAGAAACAATGGCGGTACAGCCACCGTTACATGAAGCAAATCCAAGCCCCTCTGCACCGGTGACTAAGCAGTTGTTGATACCCGCAGTGACAGAAGATGCCGTATTGTAATGAACAGCAGACTTAGAAGCTGACCAAGGTGCGTCTGGGTTGCCCTTTTCTGTAGGCAGTCGAAGTTCAACATCTCGAAAACGAATTGAACCAGTGCCTTCAACGAAAAAGCGGCTTACCCAGTTATAGTTTTCATCATGGTACAAACCAAATTCAATAACGGGTCTTTCACCAGTCCCAAAATCGTCAATTTCAATATTTCTATTGTAAACGGAAATATTGTCCCCAACGAGGTGGATCTTGCCTTTCTCTAAAAGCACGAACACCATAGCCCCGCACGGGGCAGCGTCGATGCACTGCTTGATAGTATTGAATGTACCACCATCAACGAGTGTCGGATTCGGCTCGTCGGGACGCACATAGCCAGTAAAGTACATGTGGGTGTTAATGGTGCCTTTCAGGTCCGCGGCAATGCCATCATAGGCAGCGCGGCGCTGTGCAATCTGCGCGTCGGCGTTATTTACAAAGCCGTTCATACGAGCGGTTAGCGCGTTCATTGCGCCAGCTGCTTGGTTAATATTTTCGATGCTCATGTGGGTCTCCTTCAGATGGTTTCTTGCAGAGCGCGAATGGCAAGCCGCTGATCGAACTGCTCGGCCGCAAAGATCGCTTGGGTTTCAAGATTTGTGACAACGTGGTCGAAGAGGTCATCATCCGGCGCATCGACGATGATCAGACCCTCGGCGACCCGGCTAAAGTTCAGCACGTGATCGATCAGATAAACGATCGCGCCGGTGCGACGGACCTCGGCCGCGGGGAACGTGCAGAGCGCAATCAGATCCCCATCGGCATCAAAGAACCCCGCCTCGCGCACATCGAATGCAACCGTGTCGGCCCCAAACTCGGCCTTCACGCGCCATGCGCTCGGCGAGACAATATGCCGGCGCTCGATCGGCACCCGGACACGTTCCCGTCGCAAAGCGGTTTGGTCAAAGTCCCCGTTGTAGCTGGCCCCGTTGCCGTCCCCCAATGCCACATGCGTGATCGCAACCTGCGACCCTGAACCTGCAGCCTGGGTGATTTTCGTCTCGGCGATATCGGTGAGAATGGTGGTGGGCATTAGGCGGCATCCCTTGGCTGAACATCATGGTAAACTGTGCTGATCTGGCGCTGCCGCGCCCCAACCCGCATATGCGTGGTCCCGACCGACACGCGCGTCCGGGGATTGGGGTGATGGCTTAGATCGGAGCGCGTTCGACCGCGCGCGCCAGACCGAACATACACGTCCGTATCGAACCGCTCCCCAATGCGGAGCTCGAAATGGGAGCGCTGAGGTTTAAGATTGACCAGGATCGATGTGACCAACGCCAAGGTGCGACTATCGATCGACATGCCGGCCGCAAACACATCCTCACCAAACGCATCAACGCGGAAGGTGTGCGGATCGCCGGCATAGTCGAACCACTCCGCAATATCTGTTCGAAACCCGATCCCGGACAATGCCCGGCGAACCGAGCCCACCGTTCCCTTTGCGCGGTGAACCTGAACCGCATCAACCAGAACCTGCCGTTTCTGGTCCACGCTCCAACTGCTGTCCCAGACTTCGACCGAGAACCCCCATGCTAGATAGGACAAAAGGTGCTCCGGACATACGGAAGCATCCCAAAGCGCTGCAATCGGATCGCCAAAACCGAGCAAGCGACCAGACAGCTGCTCCAGCTCGCGCTCAATTTCCTGCGCATTTGGCGGCAAAATGGTGGCCAGATCAGACATCACGCCCCCCGACCGTTACGGATACCGACGTACAATAGGCAGCCTCAGATGCATCAATCTCGAGATCAGCGCCGGGGCTGACCAGGGTAACCTTCTGCACGCCCGCCAAATGAAGCGCCGCATGCAATCCAGATACCGTGATGTCGTGACCCAAGCGATGCTGGTCCCAAACGAACGCAGATACGGACGCTTCCGCGGCCGCGCGCACAACGTCGGCATCGGGCCCCTCATAGAGCGTCAGCACAGCCTCGAGCTGATAAGGCACGATCGATGCGCCCTGCACGATGACTTGATCTGTCAGCGGCCGGATGTCCTCGTCATTCAGCTTGTCAGACACCGTCTGGATCAGCGCAGCATCCCCGCTACCGTCCCCGACATCCGACAGCACCGTGACCAGGACTTGCCCAGACGATGGCGATTCAACGCTGATGTCTTTCACCAAAGATGAAGCCGACAGCCCCCAAAACACATACGACCCGCGTGGGCCGGCCGTGGTGAACCCTTCAAGCGCCAGCTGCACCCGCAAACGGAACCGGACGTCATCCTCGAGCACGGCCGGCACAGGCGGAAGTGCCGCGGGATCGGCCGGCTGGATCACCGCGCGCTCAACCCCATAGAACGCCGCCAGATGGTCCAGCTGCGCGCCACCAGCGAACGCCAGCATGTTGCCGCGTCCGGCATCGTCAATTTCAGCGCGCAGCAGCAGCTCGCGATACGCCCAGGCCTCGAGCACCTTTGTGATCGGCTCGCTTTCCAACCCCATGATCGGCTCGAGGCTCGGATCACGCGCGACCAGCCATGCCTTAATCTCCGCCAGGATCGTCTCAAAGTCCTTGCGATCGATGATCTCCGGAGCTGGCAGCCGCTCAAGATTGATTGCCGTGAATGCGCTCATCCGACCTCGATCCCCGCAATGGTGACTTCGCGGCCGTCGGGCAGATAGCGGCCGCTGAGATCAATGATGATTTTGCCAGGCTCAAAAGTCCGCAGCGTCACAGTGTCCACATCGATGCGCGGCTCCCATGTCATCAACGCCTCGGCCGTCGCCGCGATGATCGCCAGCTTGGTCGCCGAAGAATACGGCGCATCGATAAGATCAAACAAACGGGATCCATAATCGCGCCGCATCACCCGCGACCCGATCGGGGTCGTCAGGATATCCCGGATGGATTGCCGGAGGTGGTCGATACCGCCCAATTTACGGCCTGTGAGTGCGCTGATCCCATACATGCGCCCACATTGGACAGGACACGCGCTGCGATCCTCTGGCGGTTCCCCACTGCGCTACTTCGGAGCGCCGGTGTCGCTAGGCCCAGGCTGAATGCCCCCATGCACGTGAGACACCAAGCTGACCTCAGACGCCACGACATCGCCGGCCCCAGTGATCGTGCCGGCAAAGTTTCCGGCCGGCACACCACCCGCAAAGGGACCAGGATAGATGATGCCATGCGCAGTATTGCCACCAGGCGAAAGAACCACCACCTGAGTGCCCACCGATGGCGGGATCCAGAATTTCAGCTGCTCCGATCCAAGCTGCGCAATTTTAAGCCAATCGCTCTCAGCCCCGTCAGCCCATTTGACCTTGGCACGATCGCCTTCGCGCGCCGTGACCGTCGCCACCATGATCATGCGCTCCACGGCCTGCATCAGCTGCGATAAGGTGAACTCAGACATCGCCGCCCTCCGCCACATAATCTTGCTCATGCGCAGGCCCGATATCCGGCGACCAGGACGTCAGCAGCTGGGTCGGTGTCACGCCGTCATCGATAAAGAAGCTCGGGCCGATATCCGCCGCATGGGCCCACTCGACGCGCCAGACGTCATACTGATCCGCTTGCGGCGCAAACTCATCCGGCTCAACAGCCAAGACTGCGGCCGCGCCCCAGGCGACCCCCAGTCGGTTACTGTGCACCGCGGCCGCGAGCGCGCCGGCTGCCTTCAGCACCTCGCGCCGCACCTTCGGTGTCCGGTACCCGAGCACAATGCGCGCCTCGATCCGGACTAGGCACGGAAACTGGCCTGTATGCGGATCCTTGTCGGGATCAGGCTCGAGCTCCGACATCTGAACGATGATGGCCGGCACTTCCAAAGTTTTGCGCGTCTCATCTTCGGCTGCGACCGTCTTAAAGGTCGGAAACGCCGCCGCCAGCGTGGCCACAACAGTGTCCAGGGCAGCGCCCAAATCAAGTGCTTCAGCCATCATCCAACTCCCAAGATTGTGCGCGCCCGAATTTCTGCCAGAAAGTACTTCATGTAGATGCTATCGATATCCACAAAAACCTCGTCCTCGAGGTAGATCATCATCCGATCGGCAACCGACAGCGTCGCCTCGCCGATCGCCCATCGCTTCGACCCGTACCGCTTCATGACTTTGCGCTTACCGCCCGCCTTCGCAAAGAACGCGCCGTGGACCATCGTGTCGCCAAACTTAATCCCACCATCGACCTTTTGCGGCCGGCCTTTGAACGCTGAAACCGGCAGATCATTGGCACCGAACCAGAGCTTTAACGCGTTGTTGCCCTTGCCCACCTTGTACTCTTTCAGGCGACGGCGCAGCGCCTTAGCGTTTCGCAGCCCGAGCTCCGTCTGCAGGCCAGTGGATGCCAGACGTCGAAGGGTCGCGGCCGTGCGTTTCAGCGCGCGCGATCGAGAGAGGTCTACCTGTTTGGGGGTTGCCGCATACTCGGCCGCGATCTTGTCGAGCTGACCGTCGTCAAAGTCAAAGGCCAGCATTGTAGATCACATTCGGCACCGCCAGGATCAGCGTGGCGATCCCGGTACCGTCCAACTGTGGCTCGTCCAGAATATCGAAGGTGCGCCCCTCGATCACGGCCGTGTCGCCGCGCAAAACCTGCGCCACCTTGTCTTCACGGCAAACGAACCGCGGCCCAGGACCGTCGAACTCGAACTCGCCCAAGGTCGCCATCTGGGTCGGATCGTCAAAAATGCCAAGGACATCTGCCACTTTTTCCGACGCCCTGGTGATACTTGCCGTGGTGGCAAATTCCTCGACCTCGAAAAAAGCGGAGATGTCCTCCCAATCGGGATGGGGCATGGGTTACGCGTCGCGCGCTTCTTCGATGGCGGCAATCAGCTTGGCCTGGTTCATGCCGTCATACCCGTCAATCTCAAGCTCGGCCGCAATGACCTTCAGGTCCGCGACCTTCATCTTGCCCAGATCGCCTTCAGCTTTGGCAGCCTTACCCTTCGCCAGCTCGGCGCGGCCGCGGCTGATCAGGTTCTTTGCCAGATCCTCGCCAATCTCCACCGTGGTGCCAGGCGTTTTGATTTTGCCCGCAATCGCGATCGCGGAGGTGATTTTAACTTTCACTGTCTTTTCAGCCATTTTGAAATCCTAAGATTAAAGAGGTCAGAGGGAGCGAACCGGCCTGATCGGCCGGCTCAGATCGTTACGCCGTCGGCTTGCGGCCGAGGCAGAAGCTCTCGGTGCGGCGCGCGGCGATATCGAAGTCCTGGTGCAGCACAACGCGGCGCGTCCCCGACAGCGACTGGGTGTAGGGATCGACCAGGATATCCAGCGCGCCCCACAGGCCGATGTAGACATCGCGCAGGTTGCCAAACAGCACATCACCGTTCTCGAACTGGTTAGTGATCTCGGCCATCGACCCATTCACGGTACCGCCGTCTTCCCAGATCGTCTGGCCATTCGAGTTGGCAAACTTCTCGGTCGACTTGCAGTGACCGCGGAACTTGGAGTTACCCACGTAGCGCACCGAATCCGTCAGAGCGTTGTCGAGGGCGACCTCGCTCTCCATTTCGATGATTTCCGCATAGGTCGGCTGAATGCCCGCGAAGGCCACTGCGTTGATCCCCGAGTGGTTCAAAATACCCAGCGGGTTATTCCCGACGCCGTCGCCATAGTAGCCGTACCAATCGATACCGAGCGCCAGATCCGTCGCCAAAGAGCTACGGAACTGCAGCTCAACATCCATCGAGGACTGCTGCATCATTCGGCGCGTCACCCGGCCAAAGACACCGATGGTGGTCGGGCTCATTTTGACCAGCCCGGCGTCCATGCTGCCCTCGCCCACATCTTCGTCTTCACCGACGATGAACACATTACCCGAGCCGGTTTGACCAGGCACATCCAGATTGCCGACCAGACCGCCCATCGGCGTCCCCAGCTGCAGCAACGTGGCGCGGTTGCGCAGCATTTCGATGAAGGACTGCGTGGCCAGGTTGGTATCGATCAAGAACCCGCCTGTGTCGCCCGGCGTGGCACCAGAGGTCGATGTATTCAGCGCACGGGTCAGGACGTCGACGGGGACTGTGATCCCTTCGGAGCTGCGCCCCATCGTTTCCTGCGCGGCCGCCGATGCTTCGAATTCGAATGCAGCTGCGGCTTGTGCTGACCGGTCACTTGGATTGAGCAAGGCCCGAGCTGCGCGAAGAAAGCTAAACCGACCCACCTCGGAGTCCGTCATGCCAACGATGCCTGCGTTGTCATCCAATGCGCGGTTACCTGTATCATCGGAACGGCCGCTGTTGCCGTTGCCAGTCCCGCGCCCACCACCAACGTGATCAAGCAGAGTGCGGGTGAATTCATCGACGGACGTGCTGCCGCGGATCGCATCAGCCGCCAGCTGCTGCGCCGAATACTGCTCGCCCATTTCCAGCAATGCCGCAACGCGGGTCTGCTCGGCTTCTTGGCCGCGCGTCACCAGCGCTTGTGTTTCGGATGCCCGCTCAAGCACCTCGATCTCTTCCACGATGTTGCCGTTGTCGTCCACCTTGGCACGGACCAGGTGACCGGCTGCGTTGCGGAGAATGCGAATGTTCATATCGCCTGATCCTTCTGTTTCAGTTTGCGCTGTGCGCGTTTGAGAATGGTTTGGAGTATTGGAGCCATCGCCAGTCGGTTCCTCTGGCGGTTTCCCCGCCGATCGACCGACCCCCACAGATGCATCCGCAGGAATGCTCACCATAGAGATTTCAAACGGCTCCCAATCGGTGATCGTGACCTTGTCGCGCTCGCCCTCGACCTCTTCGGTTTTGATCGCGCGCACGAAGTAGCCGACCGAGACGTGACGGATCACGCCGTCCACGATATCGGCCCAGATTTCGGCAGCCTTGGCGGAACGGCCAAACCGCAAAACGGCACGGCCGCGGCGATCGCCGTCGACCGATGACGTCTCGACCACACCGATTTGAATATCGGGGTTGTGGTTCCAGAGCACGGCCGCGCCATTGCGCAGACGCGCATCCGACATCGCCCCCGCTGAGTGATCGAGGATTTCATCGCCGAACCAACGCGCGACTGGCTCCTCAGAGCTGAACGCCACCTCAACGGTGCGCGCCTCCTCATCGATCGTGCGCACAGCCGCCTGCCGGCGCAAAGGTGCCCCGCCGCGGTTGGCGTTGACCTGCTCCACGGTCACGGACCGGGTCAGAGCTGCACCGATCAACGCAGCGGCCAAGCCGCTATTCTGCGTCAGGAGTTTCATTTTTGTCATCGGACTCGTCCTCTTCTTGATTTGCGTCGCCAGCTGGCGGCCGAACAGCGCCGGGCACCACGCCCAGTACCGAGGCCATGATGAAGTCATCGGGAATGCCGGCCTTGCGCATGGCTTGGATATCGTCGGCGTAGGTGCGCCAGGTGGTGTCAGGATCGTCACCGCGACGCCGGATGATTTCAGACGGCGATGTGAGCATGTTGTTCTTGGCGTCGATTTCCGCTTTCACGTCCTTGGTCGGATCGACCCATGCCCACCGACGGCCCTGCCAGTAGACATTGCGGAATTTCTCGATGCGCTCCGGGCGCAGGCGGATCGAATTGTTCACGACCAGCCCCATCAACAGCGCCGGCTCGAGCGCCGACTGATAGCAGCGATCGATCAACGTCTCGATCAGCCACTCTTGCAGATCCATCCAATGGTCGCGCTCATCCAGGACGCCCTGGCGGATAGAGCTGAAGTTCACCCCTTCAAGATCGTTGGCGAAACTAACGTAGGCCACACCCATGCCGGCACCGGCACCGCGCAGCATCGACTTATGGAACGGGGCGAACTCGCCGGAGGGATACTGCTGGGTGAATGCCTTGGATTTCAGGCCCGTCGGCAGTTCTTGGAACACACCACCCGCGCTTTCGATGTAGAGCTCTTCGTCCTCTTGCATCTCTTCATCGGGTTCCGGCCCGTAGCCTTCCTCCCACTCGAGGAAACCACCGACCGACGCGCCAGTCCGCGCACTGGTCAGCGCCGCATTTTCCAACCCGCCCAGCATGTGCAGACGCCACAGCGACGTGGCAGCCCAGGGAATGCCCCGGCGCTGGCCCGTAATATCTTCCAAGAACCCATGAATGATCTCATCGGCCGGCACCCGATCGAGGCTGGTCCCATTGAACGTGTAGCCGGAACCGGCCGGATCGCCCGTCATGAAGTAGAATGCCAGCGGCCGGCCTTCCCGGCTGAACTCAATCCCCTGGCGCACGAAGCGACCATTGGCGAGACGATCGACGTTGTAGTCGACCGGGCACCGCTGCGGATCCAGAACCTGAAGCGCATAGCGCATGGGCCCCGCGTTACGGCCGCGGATTTCGCGGATCATGAACTCGCCGTCTTTGGCAGCGGTTTTGACCGCTCCCTTGCAGATCATCCGAAAGCTGCGCTTGCCCGTGATATCGCAGTTAGACGCCCGCTGCCATTTGCGCCACCACGCCTCGAGCGCTTCGTTTGCCCCTCGATCGAGCGCACCGTTATTGTCACGCGCCTGTGCCTGAAGCGCAAAGCCGCGGTGACCGACAATATTCTGATCGCACAGACGCAGAAACGATTTCAGATAGTCGTTCTTCTGTGCCTCCTCGCGGGAACGCGCGACCAGGACACGCTGATTGCGATCGATAACCTGGTCAGCCGTCAGCGGAGTGGTTGACCAATTCGATGTCAGCCGATCCGAAATCGCAGCATCGAACCCACGCTTACCCACCGCGGGGCGCATCGGTTTATTGCGCCGGCTCACTTTCGGGATCGAGCTCTCGACCATGACCACGGGTGCGCTCGGCTCCTGGCGATTGCCTTCGCCGGATTCGCGCGCTTTACCAAAACCAAACATCAGCGACCAAACCTCACTTTAACCTGCCGGCCGGTCAGACGTCGGCGTTTTCCATTGGGGCTCTCGCGCGCAATCTCGCGCTTGTACCGATCGCGCAGCAACAACAGGTCAGCGATCGATGTACGGACCAGCGACCGGCCGTTGATCGCGTAGCTTTCCTGATCCTTCGTGGCGCGGCCCTCGATGACTGCCTCAATCGAGGCAAGCACGCGCTGCGCGTAACCACGTGCCTCGAACCCGGCATCGACCGACACCAGATCCGCAGCGATGGTCAGCTGGCCGGCTTCGACCTCATGCACATCCTCCCCAGAGACGGCACGGACCGACACCGCATAGGTGCCAGCGTCCCAACCCGAGGTGACGGCCGCGGTTTCGGCGAACAAATGCCCAGAACCGAGCGGTGCCGCTTCCAGATCGATCGAGGACGGACCACGGATGATCGCCGTCAACGTCCACTCGGGTGCCGGATATGCATCGACATGCACCTCGGCCTTGATGCTTAAGCCGGCCGTGACTGAGCTGGGAAACTGATGGAGCAAACCTGACTACCTATTGTTGATCCGCCCTGATCCACGAGGTCGTGTGCGGCGCGTTTTACCTCGCCTAGTCTTGCGAGCCTTTGGCTTCGCTTCCTCTGGCGGTTCCCCCGCGGCCGTTTCATCCTCCGCAACATGATCGTCGTCTGGTTTGAGCCGGCGCAGGCGCACCAAGATATTCGGGTTCAAGATTTTCAGCGCGGCATAGGCATAGACCCGGCAATCGAGCGCCTCGTTACGGTCGCGGGTTTTCTTCCACTCGCGGATTGGAAAGCCCCGCACGAACCGGGTCACCAACCGCTCGGCCGTCAGCTGGTTAAACCATTCCGGATCCCGATCGACAGGCCAGTGGCAATAGCCCTGCCCAGGCGTGTCTTGCTTTGCCCTGCGCATCACAATCAACTTGGCATCATTGACCCCGATCGTGAACAAGGTCACCGGCCGCGCGCGCTTGCCCGACTTGGACTTCTTCGGCGCAGACGCGATCGGAGTGTCCCACCCCTTGCCCCCCTTGATGGCAAAGATGTTGCGCCGCTGCTTCCCGCGCAGCTGCTCATAGGCTGCTTGGGTAAGGCCCCCGGAACCACCGGTATCGACACAGGCCGAGGCAATCCGCATCTGCGCCCCGGATTCGTGCTCGAAGGTTTGATCGAGATAGTCAAAAAGCTGGTTCCAGACTTCAGGCTTAAGCGGGTCTCCCCAGAACACTTGATGATCGAGGCTCCAACTTTCCTCGCCCAACCCCCAGCCAACGCGCTCGAGCTCGAGGCGATCCTCCTGCATGTCGACACCGCAGGTCTGGACGCCGACTTCCATCGGAACCTTAGATGGGAACGGCTTAGCGCGCGCGATCAGCTGCTCGACCTCGAGCGTCTCGGCCTCTTCCTCCCAGGCCTCGGCAAGCGTGACGTTGACGAAGGTCTGCAGATCCCCGGCCGCATTCTTGTCCAGGAACGACTGCACGATCATCTTCAGCTTCACAAAGCAGGAATAGAGCCCGTTGAGATGATAGGATGCATGCCCCCGGAACGGCTTCTTTGCCTTCCACCCATGCCCCAGCCGCTCCGCGTTTCGGATGGCAAAGTAGCGATCGGTGTCCGACCAAACACAGCCATTCGCCCGGCACTCATAGTAGGCGCTCTCGGGCATGTGCTCGCCGTCCGCGTTCTTTTGCCATTTGACGTTTGACCACTCGATCGTCTGGACGGCATCGCACTGCGGACAGGCCACGTTGAACTGACGCTGGTCCCCCTGCTCGTAGGCATGATCGATCCACGAAATCCCGCGGATTGTTGGCGTCGAAATCTCTACCAGCTTGCGCTGATCATCAAAGGTGTTGGCCCGCTCCCAGAGCAGACCCACGGGATGGCCCTCGGCCGTGCGATCGTAGCCGTCGGTTTCGTCGCAGACGATGAACGGCGCAGACCGGCCGCGCTGCGTCTTGGGCGATCCGGACCAGGCGAACATGATGAAGCCGCCCGGGTAGGACTTCATCCGCGTGTTGTTCACCCCCTTGCGCGCCCGCGGGGTGGCGATCCGCGTCTCAAGGTCGGGGTTGGCTTCGACCAGCGGGTTAAACTTCGTCGTCAGCCATGTCTGCAAATCACCTTCCGACGGCTGCATCATCAGCTGCGACACCGGGTCATGCACGATCTTGAAACCCTGAGCACAGAGTGCCAGCTGCGTCTTGCCAACCTGCGCGCCCCATTTGAGCGTGATCCGGTGACACGATGGGTCGGCCGTCATGTCCAACGGCTCGCGCTGATACGGCGCGTTGTCGAAACTGATCAGACCAGGGATCGCATTCCCGACGGGAATTTGAACCGACTGCTCCGCCCATTCGGACGGCTTCAGGTCGGGGGGCGGTGCCAAGCCTGCGAGAAACGAGGTGGCCACCATCAGAGCGGCGCTACCAAATGGCCAGGACATCAGTCAGCTCCCACCAGCGAAGTCGGATCAGTTGTCGACAGCTTGCGCAGAGCCGCGCCAATTTCTTCCTTCGCAATGAGCTTGATCGATGCCTCTTTCTTTTCTGACTTCGCACGCGCCGCGATCCGAGTGGGCGCGTTGTTCAAAAGATTGGCGCGCACCTCGGCGACCACCAGATCCAGCGCCTCCTTCATCTGCTCGGCATCCACCAGCGCTCCGCGCATCTTCGCCGCTTCCATTTCTGCCATGTCAGCCTGCGACTTGGTCAGCCGCGCCTTTTCGGTATGGTAGTCGGCCTTTTCGGGATCACCGTCGGCACCGCGCGGCGCGATCCGTTCCTGCAGGTACCCGACATAGCCTTGAACCGCGGCCGCAAGCTCATAGCGACCGTGTTCGGCCTTCGGGATCACGCCCTCCTTCGACAGCTGCTGGACCCTGCGCTCGGTCAGCTTCAGCAGCTTCGCAATCACACTGACCGGATATGTTGGATTGCCCGAACTGCTCATTCAACATCCGAGCAATCCAGTGCGGGCAGCCGACCTACGCGCCTTGTCACTTGCCTGCCTCCCCACGTTTGCCGCGCAGATCGTCAAAGCGATCGGACGTGCCCTCCAGGACTGCCTGCCCCCCGGTGAAATCCTGCCAGCGTTTCACGATCACATCCGCGAACCGTGGATCCAGCTCCATCAGCCGCGCGACACGGCCGATCTTCTGCGCCGCAATCATCGTGCTCCCCGAACCGCCGAAAGGATCCAGGACCAGATCACCGCGCCGGCTGCTGTTCTTCAGGTACTGCATCACCAACCCGACCGGCTTCATTGTTGGGTGCTCGGTATTGCGGCTGGGCTTTTCGTGGCGCAGCACCGACGACACCAACTCCTCGATCTGAAGGTCAGAACCCGAAACGCGTAGATGACCGGATCCCGTGTCGATCAACAGCGACCCGTCCTCTTTCACGACGAACGGCAGATCCTCTGCATCGATGACCGTTGTCTGCTTACGCCCGCCAAACCACCGGTGCGGTGCGCCTGGCTTCCAGCCGTAAAGGATCGGCTCGTGCCGCCACTGATAATCCGACCGGCCCAGGACAAGGCTCGGCTTCACCCAGACAAGACACCCCGACAGTTTGAAGCCCGCGGAGCTGAAGGCTGTGCGAAACGGCAGCCCCTCGGTGTCAGCATGGGCGACATATAGCGCCCCGCCTGGCTTGACGGCCGAGAACACAGAAACAAACGCGTCGGTCAGAAAGGCAAGGAACGCATCCGCGCCCATGTTGTCGTTCTCAATCTTGCCGGCCGTGCCCTCGTAGTTGACGTTGTAGGGCGGATCGGTCCAGCACATATCGACCAGCTCGTCACCGATTAGCCGCTCGATGTCGGACATGACCGTGGAGTCGCCACACATGATCCGGTGATCACCGCAGATCCAAACATCACCACGCCGAGAAACGAAGTTCCCCCCGATCGGCGGCACCTCGTCGTCTTCGGTTTTTCCTTCCTCTTCCAGGCCGTCAAGATCGACAAAAAGCTCGTCTAATTCGGACCGATCGAAGCCGACAACTCCGAGGTCAAATCCCAAATCGCGCAGCTCGCCGAGCTCCAGCTTCAGCAGCTCATCATCCCATCCGGCATTCAGCGCCAGCTTGTTGTCGGCGATGATATATGCGCGCCGCTGCTCGTCAGACAGGCCGGTAATTCGAAGGCACGGAACCTGCGACATCCCTATTTCTAAGGCTGCAAGCACACGGCCATGGCCGGCGATGATGGTGCCGTCCTCCCCTACCAAAACCGGGTTGGTGAACCCGAACTCGCGGATCGATGCCGCGATCTGGCTGACCTGCTCAGAGCTGTGGGTCCGCGAGTTTCGGTCATACGGCGTCAGGTCACCAGGCGGCAACATCTCGACGTCGGTGTAAGAAATCAGATCAGACAAGCGCTGCTCCTAAAACGAAACGAAATGGAAAAAATGGCGCACCCACAAGTTGGTTTTTGCGACCATGCCCACCCACTGACCCTCCCGCCCGAGGAAGGACCCGTTTTTTTATGTATATTTTTCACTATGATAGGCCTGCCTTGATGGATGCCGTGATACCACTGGCCAGCGCAGTCTTGATCAAGTCCTTGGCCGCGTCAGTCGCCCCTGACTGCAGGAGCTGAGACAAGCGCTCACCTACCGTCGACGACGCGCTTAAGCTTTCCGGCGCGGCTTTAAGCACCGCGAGCCCCATCGGCGATAGAACCGCACGAGATATTCCGTATTCGCTAGGCTCATCCCCACGAATATAGCCGGTGTCGTAAAGCCACTCGATCGTACTTCTTGCGACCTCGAACTCGTGAGATTTGGCACCCTTTCCATTGATAATCGTACCGAATTCATCAGTTTCGAAATGGCCAGAAAGGTTGCGTGCATCGATCGCGCCCTTGATGGGAAACGTCCGATACAAGCCCGCAAAAATTTCAGCTGTGTACCCGTCAAACAACTCAATATTTTTCATTTTCATGCGCGTATCTCCTGTCTAAAGCGGATCGTTTCCAACTCTGCATTTTCGTCAATTTGCGGCCCGCAGCTGCTCGCGCAGCACGGCATAATCGCCGATCAACACCGGCAGCACCGAACCGTCGGGCAGCGCCTCAAGCTCATCAGCGGCCTGCGCCTGGACCGCTCGCGGATAATCTTTCACGGTCGGCAGCACACTAGAATTTTCCCTTCCGCAAGCGTGTAACGACAGACCGGCGATCAGTAGCAACGGCAGCGCCTGCATCCTGCATTCTCCTCATGGTTTTGATGTTTTCCAGAGATTGACGCTCTTTAGCGTCAACTCTGCCCTCGCGCTCTCTGAGCTCGCCCCAGCCTTTCAGCCCAGCCAAGATCGCAAGCCCAAGCATGAGGTAGCGTCCCCATGCCGAGCGCATGAACCGATGTGCAAGCAATCCGATCATCGCGCTAGGCTCCGGTTTTCACGCGCATCCAACAGCCGGCGACGACGGGTAGAATACCCAAGAGCGCGCAGTGCAAACCATGCCGTCACGCATAGCCCGCACAGCAGTAGCGCAGGCCAGTGTTCGGTAACCATCGCACTCACCTGCCCCATCACACCAGATGCGGCCTGCGCCGCTTCACCTGCCTGTTTTGCTTGGGTGGCAATGCCGGCAACTCCGCCCAGGCCGACTAAGTCTCCTACACGCGCTGTCATTTGGGCATCCTGCGCCGTACCACTTTCACGATCGATCTCTTCCTGCGTGACGAAACGCTCAGGCCGTGGTGTCGCCTTAGCCATTTGAAGCCAGTCATCAGCGTCCACGACACCATCGGAAGGCAGATCGTTATCGGCTTGGAAAGCGAGGGTTGCAGCGCGGGTGAGCCGGCCAAAGTCTTTGTCAGCACGCCCCAGATGATATCCTCGATCGGATAGCTCGACCTGCCAAACGCCGACTTCAACAGATCTGTCACCAAAGCGTAGGGTCGGGCGGTTGGACTGAAGCACTTCCACGCCACCCAGCATCAAGGTGATACGCTGGCGCATGAAGTCACCGACGGATCGAGCCCCGCGGAGATCGTCTCGCCAAGGCAGCCGCGCAACGTCCCATTTGCCCCGCTGCTGCACCCCAAGCGTTGTCTGGACCTCTGCATGTGTGAGTACCGTTTGTGGCGTAATAGGGATACCGTATTCGACACATAGATCAGCGACCAGTTTGCAAAAGGCGTTGAACTGCGCCTCATTGAGTGGCGAGGGTCCGGCATCAAAGGGATGCTCCACAGCGCCACGCATGCCGCACATAGCTACACCGATCGATCCTGTGTTCAGCCTCAGAGTATGGGCCGCATAGTCGCCATCAGACGTGACGATGTTGTCCTCGACAGCCTCTGCCCCAGCAACGACTGTGCCGTCGTACTCGACCAGCCTGTGGTAGTGCGCCTTGTCTTTAGCAGAGGCGCGCCCTGCCCCGGCAGTCCAGTGCGCGATGACACGCTTCATTCGTCCGCCACTCACGGTACGTCCCTTTCATTGGGTTGGATTGCGGGTCGCATCATGCTGACCCTTCCTGCAGCGCAACGATCTCTCGAACCCGATAGGTTGAAAGCTCGACGCGATCTGCGATTTCGTTGATTGCCATGCCTTCATTCAACATCCGCATGATCTCGCGATCGCGATGCTTGCGATGGATGAAGCGGCAGTTGCTTGGCTGCAGGATCATACCTGAGAAAGCGTAGACCATCTTACAGGCATCCTGCCATCCAAGCAGCTCGACCAGCTTATGATCGAGTGAAATCTGCTTCGGGATGTAGACGCAAACACGCCAGGAACGGGAACCTGACACTGGCAGTTTGCCAATGAATTCGAGCGCCTTTTCGCGCCCGATTACTTCCGCAATTTCCTGAACCGACTCTGGCAGGCGTGCGATGAGCTCACGCCCCATCTGACGCCTCCACCAGCTTTGAAATTTCGGAGCAAAGAGAAGTCAGGTCATCTTCGTTGAAGGCATAGCCCGCATCAAAGACGCAAAGGAATTTCCACATCACGTCGTTTGCGCTTTTTGCCTCGCGGGCTTGGGCATGGCGGATCACGCAGAAGATGCTGGCCATCAGATCCGTGTTCGCGTCCTCAGCCGTTAAAGAGCAAGCCAGGCGGTCCAGCCCAGCGCGGTAGTGGTACAGATCAGCGAACGACAGGCGGTCAAGCGCGGATGCGTCCAAGGTTAGGATTGGTGCGATGTTGGAGCTCATGCGTCAGACCTCCACCACTTCGATGCCTTGGGCACCGGCGACAGCCCGACGGACCTCGTAGTCACGGGTGGGCATGCCCTTTGCGTCCTCGTAGACCTGCAGCCCGGTCTCCAAATCGACATAACCAAAATCAACCGTGATCCGCATCTGCCGTCCCTTCCGAGAAAGCAACGGTCCGTCTCGCCCAACGAGCGGAACGACCACCTGGCGCTTTAGATCAGATATCTGCCCAGCGCGCTGGAGAAGGCAAAGCTGCGCCCAGCGCGCGGCCTCTTTCTTGGAATCGAAGCTTACGCCATCCAACACGGTGCGCTGGGCCCCGTACTTCTGGCTCTTTGGCTGGGATTGCGTCGCTCGCAGATCGGCAGCTGTCATACGTTCAACCACGCTTGGCCCCCTTCCGCTGAGCCATCAACTGGGTAGCCGCGAATTTCAGAGCCCGCGCAACATTGGCCGCCACAGGATCCGTAACGCCGAGCCCAAACTGAACCTGATAGGCTCCTTGAATTTCATCTATGGAATGAAAACGTTTCCGGTATGGGATATCCCTACACGGCCCAGGCCGCTGCGAGTGGATGACGCAATCCCCCGCGATCAGATCGACGGTCACAGTGACGCCATCGAACGTGGTGCCATTACTTGACGGATCGTTGTGGACGGCGCTCATACGTCGATCCCCACTGCCCGGCACTCTTCGGCGGTAACTAGCCCCTCGGTACACAGCTGACGTGCCATCGCTGCCGAACAATGCCGAGCGTTCTCCGCCTTGGTACGGATCCAGCGAGCCCAGCGTTTTTTGACAGCATCTGCGTTGGCCGTGTTTTGTGTTGCGGCCTTGCCAAGGAACTGAACCCACCCCTGTCGGGTGAGCCAATTCTGCGAATACGACACGTAGCGAAGCTCGTTGCCCTTCTGCTCTCGGGCATAGGCCTTCGCACCCGAAAGAAGGGCAGCCGGATCAACTCCTGCGGCAATCGCCTTCTTCAGCGCAGCCTCAGTTTCGACAGGATCACCGGGACGTGGATGTGCTTCGAGGAACTCAGCCAAGAAATCGGAAGAAAACTCGATCGTCTGCGGGTCGGCTTTCGACGCGCAAGGTTCCTTTACAGGTTCTCTTACTGGTTCTTCTATATACGACTCCACCCCAGTGGAGACGGACCCCTCTAAAAGTGGAGACGGAACTGCATCAAAAGTGGAGACGGCTCCGGCTCCACTGAGTGGAGTCGGCTCTTGGGCTTCTGACAGCTCGAAACCAAGGACATATCGGGTGGGTTTTTGCCGGTTTGTGCGCTCGTCACGTTCCTGTTTTCTGCGGATCAGCCCCTTACGCTCGAGCTCGCCCAGCGCCTTGTTTAGGCCACCATTCGACAGGCCTGTGTGGTCGCGTAAATAGGTCTGCTTCGGAAAGCAGCCCATGCTGGCATTGTGACAATCGCAAAGGTGAAACAGCACCCTAAACTCGCCATGCGTCATGTCGTTGGGCGGCACCGTTGCCAACCAGTGGGTAGCAGCGTGGCTCATAGCATTTCCTCACACCAGTGCGCCCAGGGCAGGCTCACGCCCAGCGCACTCATGCAAACGATCCGACGAGCAGACCGAACGCACTGAATTGAAAGTGATAATTGATTTACTGAAGCACCCACGAATCTGCTGCTGTGCAGCATGTTCGGCAGTAACCGTCCCGCCATAAGTCCGGCGATAAGTCCGATGCAGGGCAAAAAAATATGCGGAGCACCCATGTCAGCTGGCCTCCGCGAATAGCATTTGGAAAGCGATCTGGCCGTGCTCGCGCATCGCCACAGCAACGTGGCCGCCATTGGCCCCAAATTGCCCTTTCCACCAGTTTCTGGCGGTTCTTTCGGACACACCGAACACATTCGTGACATGGCCGATGTTGCGGTAGTTGGCGACGATGTATGCCTGCCAGCGCGCTGGGAATTCGCGGTGCACCTGATAGGCATCGTACCCTGTGCGGGGCCCGGAGGAAGGTCCGCTCGTCTGTGAACCCCCTACCGTGACAGTGTCGCCATATGGAGAACCATTTACATAAATTACGATCGGGGAACCGGCAGGCAACGCATTCATGTCCTAAAACACCCATCGAAGGTAACATCCGAAAACGAATCAACGGGGGGGAGCCTATGGATATCGATTTTCAAATCATCAGAGACGCGATTAAACTTGCGGAAGACACGAGCATCTCGGCACAGAGTGCAGCTGAAACGCTGGGGGAATTCAGGGAACTCTCCAACAAGCTGCAAGCGATCCCAGCCCCGGATATCAAACTGGCTACAAGCGAAATGCTGATGCAGGTGGCAAGCATCCAGGTCGCGAATGCTACTTTGATTCAGCGCTTGTCGATGATCGAAGCTGCGCTTGCTGCTTCGCAGTCCAAGAAGTCTGATTTTGACCGCTATGAACTTTGGAGTACGCCAGCTGGCAGCATCATGTATCGGCTTAAGGAAGGCCACGAAATGGGCGAGCCTGAGCATTTCATTTGTCCGAACTGCATAGCGAACAAGAGAAAGTCGTACCTGCAAGGGAACAACACTAAGATCTGCAGCGGCTGCGAGACACTCTTTACCGTCGAGCCACTTAAAAACCCCTCGGCGATGCACAGGGTGGTAAACTGAAAATGAGCGCCTCATGCCGCGTCCTCCTCAATCTGCAAGAAGGAGAACATCGAGCGTGGGGGCTCTTCCAAAGACGCATCAAACGCCATTTGGCAAAGTGCGTCGTACCAAGCCGCAGGCAAGACGCCAGCCTGCATGTGAGAATGTACGGTGGTGTGTGTCTTCCTCAGAGCACGAGCGACCGCTCTGTACCCCCCCAATGCAGCTATGAACGGTTTAGGATTTTCATACATACCACATGGATTAATCCGATTTTTGCGGATTTTCAACATCCGTCATTCAGGAAATTCAATATTTGCGGATTTAGGCTATCGAGGAACTATGGATATTGAACAAAAAGAGCGTTTAGCCAGACTCGGTGATATCTCGCCGGAGGCGGTACACACACGCCTTCTAGCCGCGAGAAATTCAATTAACATGAAGCAACAAGACGTTGCCGCAGCAGTCGGTTTGAAAAAGACCACCTTTAACTCTCAAGAAGTTCGAGGCGCACCGAGCGCGACGACAATGCGCTATTATCACCGGCAGCACCGCATCGACTTCAACTTCATTCTTCACGGTGACTTTGCTCAACTACCTCAGGACGTGCAGGAGCGCCTTTTCGCGCAATTACTCGCCGGAGCTCAGTAACCGGATCAAAAACCCAGTTTAGATCTACCCCGAGACGGCGTAGCGGCTTTGCTATAAAGGCGTAGATCCTCAAGTCGATTCTCCAATGTTCACGTTTTATTCTCAAGCAACGGTTGCAGGCTGTAAACCAGCCACATACTAAATATCCATTTATTTCGGATTTCAGTTTGACTAATACGCATTTTTCGGATTATTTCGCCTCCAGTATCAATGGAGGAAATCATGAGCGATCACAGCAAACAGACGCCATCAGCTTTCGACTTACCCAATGCGATAGATGGCCAAAGAGGCTACCAGACACATCAGGCACCCAGCCATAGAGCTGGTGAGGCCAGGGTTGTCGTAGATGATGGCCAGCATACCCCGAGCCTCCTTCATGAATTTCATTCCGCAGTTCCTTCTTTCATGCGGGATGAATTTGATGGCGGTGTTGGTAGCACCGACATCCTGCCCGCGGACAAGTCGTGCAAGCAGACTTGCCCGCGGGTAATCCAATTTCCTCTGGCGGTTCCCCCGCCTGCTCAACTTGGCAATGCGATGGCGATCGCTAGCCACCCTGAGGAAGTCCACGACCGCCCTATCCTACGCCGCCTTGCATGGTCGACGCTGATGGCAGCTCGCGGCAACAGGGTGAACCAGACACGGTTGGCAAAGCTCCAACGAGGAATGGTCCTATGAGCAGTCGCAAGCTGACCGAGCAGCAACTGGCAGCGTTGATAGATGCGCATCGATCGCTGAACTACGGCGGACTTATTGAGATGCCGTCCCGCAACCCACTCGACATCGTGTGGACCGCAATGGATCCAACATACAAAAAACGCCACGCCGAAAGCACCGTGCAGCAGCTGGTGCGAACTGGATTGCTGCAGTTGTCCGGCGAGGAACCCGACCGCAGGGCGCAGATCACTGAGCCGGGGCTGCTGGAGCTCGATATCGAAGGCGTTTGCGAATGACATCTCATGCGAGAAATGTTGACATGTTTAAATATTATGCCACACTCATAAGTGGAATTGCACTCATCAAAAGCTTGGCAATTCCCCATCGGCCCTCGGGCAAGCACTCCCGCACGAGGGCCACCCTTACCTCCAAGTCATCAGGCCAAACCGGATATTACTCTCTAGTCCGGTTTGGCTATTGGCATATCCGAAGAGCTCAAAACCGCAGAATTCTTGACAGATGTGCGCCTTTGAGGCGAGCATTAATTGTGCTTGCAGCAAGGGATAAATTTGTCGCGCCCCGGACGCCCTCGGGCGGAAATCTCGACCAGGGGGCAGCCCTCCCTAGTGGTTGGCTGATCGGCCGACAGAATTCAGTACGAGGGAGCACGGCATGAACACCTCAGATTCGGATAGTTCAGCAGTCAGCGAAGCATCGGACACCGCTGCATCAGTTGAAGTCCTCAATACGAGCATATCAAACAAGGCGCGGCAGCCGTTTCACTTCCCGGAGGTGGGCGACGAAGTGGTTTTCACTCGATCCCCGTCGCACGAGACTGAAACCGGATACGTTATGTCGCGCGAATACGGAACAAGGTGCATCGAGATAGTCGACGTAAATGCGAAGCCTCTGCGACTGCGACCCGGCCAGTACCGGAGTGCAGCACGATGAACGCACACGTCAAACCGACTTCGGGCACTACCATCTTGTCTCCTGCCCGCGTCGCTCTCTATGTGTCGACGTTGGAACAGAAGCTCGGCCGCCAAATCGGCAAAGCAACGATTTTGCCAGGCGGAGGGATCGAGGTGGAGATTGCAGGCCATGACAAATCCTCAAACCCAGCTGACCTTGTGGACATGACTGAATGAAGGGACGCGACCTCCCCTCCTACATCCATCGACGCAAGCGGGACGGTAAGCTGTTTTTCCGGAAGCGCTACGGCGCGAAGATCGTGGAGATCCCACTCCAGACCCAGTTTCCCGCGGGCGACCCTGTCCCCTTTGCTCTGCACCAGGAACGTGAGCGCATGCTGAACGCCCCCATGCCGGTGGCTGAGGGTAAGACAGTCACTCACGTGATCGAGCGCTACGAGCGGTCTGACGACTTTGCGAACCTTGCGCCGCGAACGAAGGCTGACTACCGGCAGCACCTAGACTTTCTTCAGGACAAGATCGGACATCTGCAGCCCAAAGCGATAGAGCGGCACCACGTCATCAAGTGGCGGGATACCTGGGCCAAGAAAAGCCCACATAAAGCCAACTACCGCCTGCGCGTCCTCAAGATCGTAATGGAGCGCGCAATCGACTTTGGCCTGCTGCCAACGGGTGGTAACCGGGCGAAGGGCGTGTCCGAGGTGAAGTACGAAAAGAAAGAGCGAATGCCGTGGCCGGCCGAGATGATCGACGCCGCGCGGGAGAACGCAGAGCCCCGCACCCGGCTGCTGTTCGAACTTTTGCTCGGCACCGGCCAACGCATCGGCGATGTGCTCAAGATGAAGTGGTCAGACTTCGACGGAGAGGCGATCAGCGTCTGCCAGGGCAAAACCAAGGCCAATTTATGGATCCCAGCACCCCAGATGCTCCTGCAGGCCCTAGAGAGCGCCCAGCGCAGCTCGGCGTTCATTCTAACGAACCAGGCGCAGACAGGCCCCTGGTCATACCGAGGCGCGGCCGATGGGATGATGAAGCTGCGCCGCCAAATTGGTGCTGTAGCTTATGACATCCACTCCCTGAGATACACGGCGACGGCCGAGCTGGCCCGCGTCGGACTGGACGACGATCTGATCATGGCCATCACAGGGCACAAAACCCACCGTATGGTGCAACTCTATGCCGGAGCGGCACGACAGAAGCTACGTGCCCGAGCTGCGAACCACGCGCGTGAAACCAGCCTGATGCGTTCTGATAGCTGAAGGTAAATGATGTCGCGGCAGATGACGATCAAATGTCCAATGCGTGTTGATGAAATACGGTATAAAAATACATCACCAAATATTTGAACAAGCAAGGAATTTAACAGATCCATACCATCTGAAAAACTTTCTGATCAAATCATATTTCAATAGAGACTTCCTCCCTATTAATCAGGTTGGGTAATTTTTGAATCCAATCGGACATAAATACGCCGAGAACAAAAATTATCAATCCCGCTATCAAACTTATCACGAAAGCTATCCATCGCTCTCGCCTCTGGTTCTTACCTAATACGTTTTCTAAGGTTTTAGTCACAGCTTCACCTTGCGCCGCTGTAACCTCAGAAAGCCTAGAGACACGTTCGTACTCAGATTTTAGACGTTGGAGCTTCGCTGCCCGCCCTTCGAGCGTTACTTCAAGTTGGGAGATTAACTCTGACGATTTATTCAGGGCCCCCATGGCTTCCTCTACCTGTCTATCTAGGTCGCGCTCCGAATAATTCAGCTTAGATACCAAGGATATTATGTCAATTCCAGCCCCGCCCATTGGCATAGCGATAAGTAATCTCTTGCCAATTTCCACCCAAATAGATTTTTTGACCATTTTATACCCTAATTTTCTTTTTTCTTTCGGTCGCAAAGCTACCATAGAGAAACCACCGACGCTCAAAATATGAAAATAAATGAATTATGGAATTCAGAGTAAGCCGTAGGAAAGCAACATATCGGCTGTAAAAACGCAATTTCTGGGCTGGTAAGACTGATTTTATTTACCCGCCCATTTGCTAAGCACCTATCTCCAGTTATTCTTAAGTGAGACACATGTTGGATGGTTCTTTCCTAGCGCTCGGCAACATATCTTCATGGATTTCTTTGCAAGGGTTTTAGCTTCGAACGTTTTGCCTTGTGCATCAAGGTTGGTTGCTAAATTATTGTAACTAATAGCAGTACCAGAATGTTTAAAACCCAAAACTCTATTTGAAATACTAACCGATTTCCTTAGGAACGGTTCGGCCTCAACGTGTTTTCGTTGAGCGTCGAGGTTTGACCCCAAATTTCCATATACAGTGATCATCTCTGGGTGGTCGGGGGGATATACCCGTTTACTAATTTCGACTACATATCGAAAAATCTTTTCTGCCTCGGCCCACTTACCTTTAGCGTTTAGGTTGAAGGCGACGTTGCCATGGCTTTTAACGGTGGCTGGATGCTCCACCCCTAGAACCCTCTCACGAATTGCCACCGCCAAGCTAAAAAATCTACCTGCCTCCGTATTTTTTCCTTGGTTCTGCAAATTATAGGCCAAGGCGGTATAACTTATCGCCGTGTTTAAGTGATCCTCGCCCAGCACTCGCTCGCGTATCAATAGCGCTGATCTTAAAATGTCCTCAGCTTGGATAAATCTACCCTGAGAGTTTAGGTTGCCCCCTAAATTATTGAGTGTTGAAGCAGTATCCGGATGTGATTTTCCCAACACACGTTCGAAGATATCGAGTGCCTTTCGGTAATATAGTTCAGCTTCCGAATGCCGACCTTGCGCATCCAAATTGGACGCAACATTGTTATAGCTAGCGGCGATCAGAGGGTGGTCATCCGACAGAGCGCCTAGAAGATGATCTAGCGCTTTAAGATGTACAATCTCAGCCGCCGAAGCTTTACCTTGAGCGTCTAGATTTGCAGCGAGATTGCTATAGCTTGCACCAACATCGGGGTGCTTCGGACCCAGTGTACTGAGCCTGATTTCAAGTGCTTTGGTATACAGAATCTCAGCCTCTTTGACCTTTCCCTGACTATTTAAACTATCGGCTAAACCATTATAGCCCGTCGCTGTCGTGGGATGATGCGTACCCCAGATTTGTTCGAAAATTTCGAGGGCACCCCTATAAAATGGGCTGGCTTCCGCGAGTCTTCCTTGCGCACTCAGTGTTGTTGCTAGGTTCTTGTAGCTTTCAGCAGTTAGCGGGTGATCTTTACCTAAAGTTTTGTCACGTATAGTGAGACACTTTCTATGCAGCTTCTCAGCCTCTAAGTGATCACCAAGTGCACTAAGATTGCAGGCAAGGTTATTCAGACTTGTCGCTGTATCGGGATGATCTGGACCGCAGGTGCGCAGCCGATGATCCAACGCCTCTACAAAAAGCGGCTGTGCCTCAGAAGCCTTGCCTTGAGCGGCAAGATTGGAGGCTACGTTGCCAAGGCCGGATGCGATATTGGGATGATCGCTATCAAGCACTTTCCTGCAAATATTAAGAGCACGTCGATTCAACGGCTCGGCTTCTGCTGGTCTACCTTGTGCGGCAAGATTTGACGCTAGGCTATTTAAAGCGGCCGCGGTATTTGGGTGATCTGGACCAAGTTCATTTTCACAGATAGCCATAGCCTTGTGACAAAATTCTTCGGCCTCAACGGCCCGTCCCAGGGACTGGAGACAAGATGCCACATTGTTATAACTCGAGCCGGTGTTGGGATGGTCGCATCCGAGTATCGTTTCTCGAATGGAGAGAGCTTGCTTGTATAGGCTTTCAGCTTCAGCCACTTTGCCTTGGTGAACCAGAAAATGCCCAATTTTATTGCAAATAGTAGCGATCGAATGATGTTTCGGGCCAAGGGCTTGGATTGAAAAACTCAAGGCTTCTCGCCACAAACCTTCAAGGAAACTAATTCTATGGGCTAATTCGGTCATCCGGGTGGCCCCCTCTAGCCACTGCGCATATCCCTCTGCTCCTGTCTTTAGTCGAAGGCTCTTGGCTTCTGAAAGACAGGAAATGGTCGTTGCATCAACCTTTGAAGGATGATCTGGATTTGCTCGACGCGTAAAGTGCTCTAACAAGACAGCCTGCGACTTAGCGACAATACCTTGGTCGGAAGCAGCGACGATAGCTTCAGCAACAGCTCTATGAGCGGACAACCATCCGTCAGGTCCGGTGGAAAGAATTGATAGATTGGAGAGGCGGTCGAAAGCCTCGAATGCGATGGGTATATGGAATTCGTTCACGACGTGTTCGAATACAGTACGGTCAAATCGCTGGATCAGAGAAAGCCGAACTAGAACTTGCTGAACTGGATCATCGTAGTCTCTCAACAGCCTCTGGACCAGCTCCCGCCGTCGACTTTCAAACGTCTCTGCATTTACCTCGAATGATTGAGGCACCGCTTCCGTACGAAGGTTTTTCCAGTGTGCAATCTGTAGCTCCAACAATAACGGATAAACTAGCGTACTCTTATGCGATCTAACACGCGCACCTTCTATCATCGCTTCACGGATTTTCTGATCCACGATTGGCACTTGTATCAGCCAATCCGATGCGTCTTCGTCAGCAAGGCCTTCAAGGGCGAATTGATTATTATCAAGATCATCTTTCCAAGCAGGGTCATTTTCCCAAGGTAAGCGTTCTCTAGAGAAAAAAATGGCAAGTATAGCGTTCGCTTCAGCAATAAATTCCCTCAGATGTTTATCGAAACGGTTCTCTTGCCATACCGGGCCAGCACCACCGCCGTCGAAAACTCCCTCATACTCATCAATGAATAAGACAAAGCGGTCGCATGGGTGCTCTTCTACGTGTGAGTTAACATCCTGAGCAAGCATCCAGGGTAGGATATCTGACATCTCATAAGCTTCAATCAGTTGCCCTCCACGGTAAAACGCTTCCAGTTGCTCTCTCGTTTTGCGCAAATATGACTTCTTGCCCTCATCGAGGACCCACTTTGATCCTTTGGTTACCAAAAACCCAAGAAGTGGTATGGTTTCCACTGTGCTCTCAACCAATTCTCGAGTGAAGGCGACCACATCAGGTGCTGCCTCGTCGAGGATGTCACCAGTGCGGCGGAGCCAAGGGTTTTCAAAATTTGGCAGAGCTTCCTCACCTCTTGTTCTTTGCCACATGATAGCGAAGGCTAAATCGAATGCAGGAAATGACACGCCAGTTTTTGCAAACTCATTCCGTATCCAAACTAACAAAAGATCAGGGTCCGTTTTAGGTCGACCATGTAGATCCAGCATGGCGCGCTTCAAATTGGAGTAACTAGGCTCAAAATCAGGCGAAGATATACGGAACAACTCTCGGGCCAGCGCAGTTTTCCCTTCACCACCAACGCCGTAGAACGTCCGAATGGTGCAGCCGTCCGGTTTCATGTTAAACACAGCGTCTTCGAAAGATCGCTTTGGACCTGATCGATCGACGAATATCGTTTCTGAAATATCTTTCGTTAACGCTTTACGAGATGGTGGCACGAAAAACCCTTAAAGAATAAATTTAAGTCTCATAGTGCGCGCAGAGACTAGTTTAGTCGAGGTCGATC
>TARA_R110002049_G_scaffold223738_3_pt1 | contig 37163 bp, 53 predicted proteins | sample TARA_R110002049 | Tara Oceans TARA_R110002049 (sample SAMEA4396941) | marine metagenome | biome: Polar Biome; feature: [SRF] surface water layer (ENVO:00010504); material: water (ENVO:00002006), including particulate matter (ENVO:01000060) such as... | depth 5 m
CTAAACACTTTAGGCCAATGGTCACGACCCGCAGTAGCATTAATCTTAGGTGTTCGACCAAATTCAGAAGCCATACAAACAAGTGTTGAGTCAAGCATACCTCTATCGTCTAGGTCTGAAATAAGAGCAGCGAAGCCTTGGTCAAGGGCTGGAACCTGTCTTTTAATTCCTGCCTCAATACCATCATGCATATCCCACCCGCCGTAGGTTAGTGTAACAAACCGAGTGCCAGCTTCAACTAAACGTCTCGCAAGTAACATTCTTGCTCCCGCAGTATTGCGTCCATATTTATCACGAGTAGCAGCGTCTTCTTTATTGATATCAAATGCTTCTCTAGCCTTCTGGCTATTAATTAAGTTATATGCCCTATCATAGAATGTATCGACGGCATCGAGTGAATCTGAATTTTCTTTATTAGTAAAGCGATCATTGACAGTAGCTAGAACCTTCTGCCTCTTGATAAACCGATCATCATTTACTCCGTCGGGCAGGTTTAGATCACGTACCCTGAATCCGTCGCTGGCTGGATCTGCCCCAAGGCCAAACCCAGAATATGAACTGCTTAAATAACCAGTTCCAGCGTATTCATTAGGAGGGCTAGGAATACAGACATAAGGAGGAAGGTTTTTTCGTGGGCCAAATTCATGTGATACCACAGAACCTATACTTGGGTACTGAAGGGCTGGGCTAGGACGATAACCAGTAAACATATTGTGCGTCCCTCTTTCATGAGCCGCTTCCCCATGGGTCATTGATCGGCAAATCGCAATTTTATCAGCTATCTTTGATGTGTTTGCCATCATCTCATTAAGCCTTACTCCGGCGACATTGGTTTGAATACTGCCCATTGGCCCACGATACTCAATGGGAGCGAAGGGCTTGGGGTCCCAAGTCTCTTGGTGAGCAGAGCCACCGGGAAGGTAGATAAATATGACGCTTTTTGCTGGCCCTTCTTTGCTTTCATAGAACTTCTGGTCTCCGCGAGCCCCTAACGCTTGTAAAAGACCAAGAACGCCAGCAGTCCCCGTTAAGAATTCTCTTCTTTTCATTATACTAGCTCCAATTCCTCGCCAAACAAACAACAGGCGTCATGGGTTTCCTTGTGTTTAGCATAAGACTTATCGTCAAGAGGTAGATATTCTTCGTGATACCACAACTTGCTGCTACTGCCATCAAAAGTCATACAATTACAAGCGAAATCAACCTCTACACACCCCTCATCGATTCGCACAACCTGTGCGATAGAATATTCGTGTCAGTCAAAAGGCTCCTTACCAGCGAGGGGAAATTCAGTTCTTTGTACCCAGTCATTTAACTTTACCATTAAGTTAGTTCCTTATTTTTTATAGTTTCTATAACGTGACATAAAATATTTTTTTGCTTCGTCTCTTTCTTTTTCGTCAAGCTTACCGTCCTTGTTCTTATCAAACTTGCTGATGATCTCTTTATATCGAGATTCTCTGTCTGGAGAAGGTCTTCCTTGTGGAGGTCTGCCCTGAGGGGATCTACTACGTGACGGAGGCCCGAAGCTAGGAGCTCTTCCATCAAAACCACGAGTAGGCTTCTTGTGTGGAGGTTGAAAGTTAGGGGTTCTTCCATCAAAGCCACGAGGAGGTGATGGGCGGTCTACTTTACAGCATCCGGGCTTGCACTTGCAGCCTTTGCTGCACTCGCACTTACATGCACGACCGCATTTCTTACAGTCTTTACAAGAGGGTCTTGAAGGTCTACTCTTTGAAGGTGCAGCGATTAGGCCCATTGGCAACATGAGCGTTGCGGCAACGATAGATATTACATTTCTTCTGTTCATTTTCTTCTCCATTCATGTTAAATGATTAATGTTTTTAGCTTTAGTGTTTAACACCTGAAAACCACTTTAGTTTCGCCAAGACGCTATCACCTTACCCGCTAGCCACGATATGCGTAAAATAATAGCAAGCATCACAATGACTAGAAATATCTTCATCCTCTTACCTTCTTTTAAATCTATTTCTATTCTCTAGTGATATTGTCTCTCTATTATTTAATTCTGAATCATAAAGTGTGTGGGTAGTAATTATCCATTTAAATGATATATGTCTTATTGTATCGCATGTAAAGTCTTGATATATACATACCCACCCTCTTTTGGTTTTTGCAAGGGTAGTATGAATAATTCGTGGCTGTTTAAGATTATTGTTTTTAACAACCACATAGTCTCTTACTACAAACCCAGAGCCCTGCTTACTCAGTCCTGTTTTTTGTCTTGTGTCGGGGTCTAGTACTGGAATGAGAATAGAATCTCTCCATTCCCACCAAACATACTGAACCAATCTTAACTTAGTTTCTCCTGTTGTGTCATCTGTTTTGTATACGTTGTTTATTTCAAGATAGTCACAAGAGTCATATGTTACAAATCTTTCGGGAGTACCTGACGAAACCAAAGCAATCGAGCATACCGCCAAGACAATTGCACATAACCTCTTTGTAATGCCCATCACTCCTCATCTTGACACTCTGTAGCTTTACCTCTATATACCAAAAGAGTACCACCCTTTTTGTGAGCTCCTTTTCTTGTGTAAGTAAAGACCTCTCCTGTCTTAGTATTTTCGTAGAGATATCTTGCTTTCGATTCTTCTTTTACAGGGACGCACTTACCATCTTTCTCTACGTACCCTTCATTGCAATTGGGTGGATATCCAGCCTTTTTATCCGAGCTGGATTTATATTCTATTTGAAAGCCTACTGCCTCAATATAACCAAGGTCTTCTATAGCCTTGCTAACACAAATAGCATGTCTCTGCTTTCCATCGGGGTATTCCTTATTCATAGTATTGTCACCCATGCACCGTGACATGAATTTATTTTTATCTTCGTCTTTGTTTTTGGATGGTATTGGCATTGGTCTCTCCTGAATTATACCTGAAAACTGCTTCCGCAGCCACAAGATTTAACTGCATTTGGGTTATTAAAAGTAAAGCCTCGTCTTGCAATGTCACTATAGTAATCTAATATAGTTCCATCTAAGTACAAGGCACTTTTTCTATCTACAAGAATGTCCACGCCATATTGATGAGACAACGTATCTTTTTGTTCGTCATATTCGTGAGCTACTGTTAAGCTATACTCAAAACCAGAACAACCGCCGCCCTTTACGCCAATCCTTAAGTATTTTTCTTTACTATCTTCAATATAAGTTTTGGCTTCGGCTGCTGCCGCCTCTGTTAGTTTAATTGTCATTGGTTCTCCTAGTTGTTTTAAAAATTTTATTTTAGCTATAGCCTCGTTCAATCTCTTGAAGCCATTGGAGTTTCAAAAACTCTATAAATGATGCTTCGTCCATTTCAAACTCGACCTCACCGTTTTCATCTATAGTGACTAACACATCTTTATTTTCAGATGCTAGCTTTTGTAATTCCAACATAAAGTCAGGTTTCCCTTTCATGATAGCCCCCTATAGGATAACCTTGGCTTCTCCTTCGAGTAAATATCTAGGTCGTCCACCATTGTCTGTTCTCATGGTTTCTTTGCTTATTCCAAAATGATCGAACAAGGTTGCTTGAAGATCTAGTGGCCCAACAGGATTTGCTATTGGACTATATGATCTGTCTGCTTCGCCAATTGTTCTACCTGATTGGTATTCCCCACCAGCCATAAGCATTGGGGTGATTGAAGGCCAATGGTCTCTTCCAGAGTTGGCATTAATTTTAGTTCTTCCAAACTCACCAGTGACAACAAGAATAATTTTCTCATTTAGCCCACGATCCCAAACGTCTTGTAGGAATCCAGCTATAGCCTTGTCAACGGGGGGGGCTTTAGTTTTCATGGCTGTAGAGATAGTGCTATGCATGTCCCACCCACCATAAGTAAGGGTTATGAAACGGGTTCCGTGTTCTGCAAGTCTTCTAGCAAGAAGCAGTTGTGTTCCTATGGCGTCGGATCCATAAAGAGCCTTTGTTTTTTCATCCTCTTTGTCTAGATCAAAGGCGTCTTTAGCAGACCCAAGAATTACATCATAGGCTTGGCCCTTATAGAACTCTGAGGACTCTGCCCCATTGCCAGAAATCCTAGTTGCGTCCAGAGCATTTAACAAGCCCTTTCTACTGGTGAACCTGTTCATTTCTATTCGGGGTGTAAGATTGTCTTTATTGGATGGGTCAAAGGGTTTATATGCCCCTCCAAGCCAAGACCCTTCGTCTCCTTCTATCTTTCCTTGTTTGACATAGGTGGGCATACCGTTTTCTGAATGATTAGTTCCATAGACAGCAGACACAATAGACCCAAAAGAAGGGTGCTTTGTCATAGACGTAGTAGTTCTATCTGCGTTATAATGTCCAGTCATCATAAAGTGAGTTCCCTGCCTGTGGGAAGAGTCTTTATGGCTGAAAGAGTTTATTACATTTAGCTTGCTCGTATGTTTGGAAAGCTCTTTCCAATCAGCACCAAGAGAGATGTTAGTTTTTGAATCATATATTCTACCGTTTGCTGGTTGCCATTCTGAAGGCACATTGTCTAGTGGGGCATGGAAGGTTTCAAATTGAGAGGGCCCTCCGCCAAGCCATAGCCATACAACCGTCTTGTCTTTGTATGCGACAGCTCCATCTTGTGAGAAAGTATAATCTGAAAGGCCAATAGCGCTCATTCCAGCGCCGATGGAACCAATTCTTAGTAAGTCTCTTCTGTTAAAATTAATATCTAGCATTTTAAAGCACCCCTTCATATTTCTTATTGTATTTTCTGCTTTCTACAATAAATTATACACCTTTCTGGGCTATTTTTTAGAAGTCATCAACAAGATTCCCCACAGAATACTCTGTAACTCTAGTTTCAAAAAAATTTTTGCACTTTTCTAGGTCAATAATCTCACTCATCCAAGGGAAAGGGTTCTTGGCGTCCTCATATACAGTGGAGAGTCCCAGATTTTCCAGTCTTCTGTTCGCAATATATTGAACGTAATCAATAAACATATCCGAATTAAGACCTAGTATTCCATTGGGTAGAACGTCTCTCGCGTAAGCAAGTTCTAGTTCCATAGCCGTATCTATATGCTCCATGGTTTCTTTTTCAAAGGTCTTTGTCCATAGCTTAGGCTCATCTTCCCTTATTTTATTAATCAGATTAGTCCCAAATTGTATGTGTAGACTCTCATCTCTTAGGGTATATTGAATTTGCTCTCCTGTTCCCGGTAGCTTATTTTGTCTATTAAAAGAGAGTAGCATAGCAAAACCAGAGAAGAAGAAAATCCCCTCGCATATAATATAATATATAATAAGGTTGCGAAGAAATTCTCTTTTCCCTTCTATAGTATTGATGTTAAAGTCTGAACGGTTTATGTCAGTACTGATGTTCATTAGGAAATCATCCTTAGCTTTAATACTAGGGATTGAATTGTGGGCTTCATATACCTCGTTGATATCCAGATTAAGAGAGTCACATACATATACCACAGTTAAGTTATGTAAGGATTCTTCATAAGCCTGTCTTAAAATGTACTGTCGGCACTCTGGGTCTGTCACATATTTGAATACGCTCAATAAAAGATTATTAGCTACTAAGGATTCTGAGCCTGCAAAAAAGCCTAAGCATCTTTTTACAACTAGCCTCTCATCTTCTGAAAGAGAATCTCCTTTCCATTGCTCAATATCTTTTGCCATAGAAATTTCCGTTGGCATCCAGTTGTTAGCTGCCCCATCTATAAACAAGTCCCAAGCCCACTTATTAACGTGAGGTAGAATTTGGTTTACTGTGGCGACCTTATCGCTTATAATCTTAGTGTCTTTTTTCATCTTCTTTTATTCTTTCAATTATTTTAAACACTAGGTCTTTTACTTTTTCCAATTCCCTAGGTGTTAACTCAACTATGTATTTTAAAGGCGAGGTAGGTGACTGTCGGTGCTCTTGAAATATCATTGGCAGCTTTCACAGTCTGGGTCAAGGATAGAACAGGCATTGGGGGTCGAGTCTACTGTGGATTTTTCTAATCTAGTAGCGGCCTTACCTCTCAGGTAATAGGTGGTCTTCAACCCCTTCTCCCAAGCATACATATAAATATCATTCATGTGCTTTAGGCTGTCATATTTATTATATAGATTAAGAGACTGACCCATATCTATCCATTTTTGTCTTTCTGCCGCAGCTTCGATGATTATCTTATAGTCTACGTCAAAAGCTGTTTTAAATTCTTTCTGAATATCTTCTTCTAGGGACAATGCAGATATGTCTCCGTCAACTCTTTTGAGAGCTTCAACTAATTCCTCACACCAAATCCCTTTTTTCTTAGCCGCCTTGACAAAATGCTCATTTATCATAGTGAACTCGCCACTTAGAGTAGAGTACACATATAAGATAGAATAATCTGGCTCTATCGACTGAGAGCAACCTTGGATATAGGAAATGGTAGCGGTAGGGGCGATGGCCATTACGTTACTATTCCTCATTCCGTATTTAGAAATTAAAGCCCTTAGCTCGTCCCAGCCATCTACAGTTTCAAAATCCGTAGCTTTATACTTCTTTGTACCCTTTCTAGAGTTCATCAATCGGCAATAAGTATCTATCGGAAGATTTCCCTTGTCCCATTCAGAGCCCCCAAAGACTGGATAGGAGGATTTTTCTTTAGCTAGCAGACATGACGTTTTGATAGCGCAGTACGAAACAAACTCCTGCACTTTTCCACACATTTCTACCGCCTCTTTACTGTCGTAGGGTATATTTAGCGAGTGTAGCATGTCGTGAGTGCCCATGATGCCCAATCCAATAGGTCTGCTTTTAGTGTTTGAGTTCTCGGCTTCTTTGGTGGGGTAGAAGTTAAGGTCTATAACATTATCCAGACCTCTTACCGCAACCTCTACTGTCTTTGATAGTTCTTTCCAGTCAACAGAGCGTACCTTTAGATGGTTCGCTAAATTAATGCTGGCAAGATTGCATACAGCCGTTTCACCTTTGTCTACTAGAGCCCCTTCGTTATACACACTTGGTTTGGTGTGTAAGAGAATCTCTGTACATAGATTAGAAGAGTGGACTATACCCACATGCTTGTTGCTATATCTTATGTTGGATGGGTCTTTAAAGGTTATCCAAGGATGTCCCGTTTCATATAATGCGGTAAGTATTTTTTTCCAAAGCTCCTTGGCTCCGATTTTTCTAAAGGAATTGAGCTTTCCTTCATCTGCCTTTTCACAATACTCGCTATACTTATTGCTAAACTCTTCTCCATAGGTCTCGTGTAATTCTGGGCATTCCGCAGGGTCGAATAGATACCACTCCTTCTCTTCAATTATAGCCTCCATGAATTCATCACAAACCCATACGGCGGTGTTCATGTCGTGACATCTTCGTCTATCGTCTCCTGTGTTCTTGCGAAGATCCAAGAAGTCTTCAATATCTAAGTGCCACACCTCCAGATAAGAACAGCCAGCACCCTTCCTCTTACCACCCTGATTGACGGCTACTAAGGTATCGTTAAAAATTTTCAACCAAGGAACAAGACCAGAAGATTTACCGTTAGTCCCTTCTATGTAGGAGCCGGATGATCGGATAGGGGTCCAATCAACACCTAGTCCTCCAGCATACTTTGACAGACGGGCTTGCCCATGTATAGTCCCAAAAATTCCATCTATAGAATCATCAACAGTGCTCAAATAACAAGAGGATAGTTGTGATCTTTTTGTTCCGCTATTAAATAAGGTTGGTGTGGATGGGCAGTATTTAAAGTTTGATAACTTATCATAAAGCTCAATAACCGCTTCTTCTTTGTTCTTTTCATTAAGACATAGACCCATGGCGACCCTCATCCAGAAGGCCTGAGGAGCCTCCATTCTTCTTTGGTCTATGTGGATGAAATATCTATCGTATAGGGTTTGTATTCCTAAGTATTTGAATAAGGAGTCTCTTTCTATGCTTATATGTTCAGATAAAAACTTTAGATCATAACTTAAGAGCTTGCCGCTCAACCTTCCCGCTTTAACCAATTTCTTTATGTTCTGGATAAATGATTTTTTATACTGTAGTTCACATGTGTCGCTATCTACGGTCTCTCCGAACACTTCTTTGTATAGGTTATTAAGCAGCATGCGTGCAGCTACATATGTATAGTTTGGTTCTTTTTCTATTTTAGACCGAGCAGACATAATGAGGGCCTTGTCTATCTCTCTCGTCGAAATCTTGTCGTATAGTTGAATACTAGCGTCTAGTACTACTTCGCTATAAGAAACATTTTCTATTCCGCAACAGGCTCTTTCTGAACACTTATTAATTTTATCGAGATTAATGGGTTCTAATCGTCCATTCCTTTTTTTGACTTGATTGCCTTTATTCATTCATTCCTGCTGACTTTTTTTATATAGAGATTTACAAATCCTTGTAGTGGTTCCTGAAGACAGCTTCTTGCTGACTTCTACTTCTTACCTTTTTTAAAGCCGCCCCTTTTCCCTTTGCCCTTTTTTCCTTTAGCTCTATAGGACTGATGCCTATTGTAGAATTGGGCTAATTCGTCTCCATCGTCGGAGCCGAAGGACCTTTTCTTACCTGTGGGTTTTCCGTTCTTGTCTCTTAGAATAAAGTTCACCTCGAACTTTGGAGCCTCTTTTCCATCTGCTTTTTCAAACATTATGGTTCCTTAAAAGTTGTCGTTTCGCGGGTTAAAAAAAGCGACACGTTATGCTTGCTTATCAAAAACACTGGGTACTCATTAATATCTAATAAACTATTATTTTTTTACTGTGTGAGTTGAAATGCTAGCTTTTAAGTCAGAGGTGTGTCGCTTTAACAAAGTGCTGCTTCTGTTTGAGGAGCAAGCTCTGTTCTTTATAGTCTCTGGCCTACCATATTATACACCTCGTAATAATCCATTAGCCTTCTTTTTATGGTTTTTGTCCTAAATTGGTATAAAAAAAGGGAGAGGACGAATTGTCCTCCCCTCTTCTTTTGAAAATTCCGTTTTCTTTTACTAGTCCGTTACGCGTAGTGAGTCTCCGACGATCCAAGAGACACCAACTGCCACAATGCTCATAGCTGTAGTTTCAGGAATACCTAAAGTATCCTGCAAGCAAACAGTGAGAACTGTACCCATTGCCGTCCAAAATCGACGAGATTTGAGAAGCGATTTTATCTTATCAACCATCTCTGATTCTCCTTAATAAAATTAAAAAGTGTTACCCATAATTATACTGCGGATTCTCTCTCTTCTTTGTCTAAACATTGACTAATTTTTTCAAGACTCTCTACTATTTGCTCATGTCTCTTGTCTTGTCTGTCCTGAACATCGTCTAGTATTTTTTCGTAGTGGTCTCTTTGTATGTTAAACTGTTTAGTGAAATTATCTTGCATCTCAGTGACATGCTCTTGGTGTTTCGGGAAAACAACCTTAGTTGTGTACCATAGATACCACCCAAGCAAACCGGTAGCGGATATAGTTCCCCAGTCAAAGCCGGAGATACCATCTAGTCCAGCTAAAGCTGGAGGAAGTAACATTAAAAGTACGCTTTTCATTTTGTCCTACTTTCCGTAAAGTAAAAAAGAACCCCTCCGAAGAGGGGGTTTGTGAAAAGATTACCAGTTTGTTTTCGGCGCATAAAGTCCGGTAGTCGGATTCGGATTACCAGCCATGTAGGCCAAGTGACCCGGTTCAGCAGCCGATGGGTTGGCAGCTTTATCTGTTTTATCACTAGCTAATGTGCCTCCCTGTTCAACTCCTCCTATAATATTCCAACCGCCTGCTACAGTGGTTGAAAGAGCTGGAGAGAATGCTCCGCTGAAAGCGTTCCAGTTACCAGCAACAACAGATACCTTGTAGTCAAGGCTTCTAATCACTTGTCGTTGGTTAATAGAAGGGCCATTAGCAGAGTCGCTATCGCCAAACAGTAAGGCGTTATTGCTAAGACCAGCAATAGTCGTTGTTGCCTTCATTATGTCTTGAGAGGGTTGATTGTTAAATGTTCCAGCGGCATTAACAGCTTGATTGTTAACTCCAGATGAAATAGTATCAATCGGATTACCTTCTCCGAATGTGCTAGCCGTGAACTTGGCGGAATCACCTATTGTCCCACCTCCACGAACGTTGCCCTGATCATTGTCTACATCTTTAGGATATCCATCGACGTAGATGCCTGTCGCGCGAGTAGCGAGACTAGTAATATTTGTAAGAAAACCCATGTTAAAAAACCTTTATTAATTATAAAAAAATTTTTTCCTACAATCCAACAATATAAGTCCTGTCCTACTCTTTAAGTACACCTAAATCATCCAAGTTTGTCAACGAATAGGCCCTTAATCCAAATAAACCGGAATTTATTGCTGCCCTGTAGTGTTTTTTAAGCCACATCCTACCACTACACACTGTTTTTATTGTAGTTTCTTTTTCTACCTTACCGCAGAACAAGAGATTGTCAAATATATCATCATTGCGGAACCCACTAGAAGGGATTATCATCTTAACACCAACATCTTCCAGAATCTTGACTACACACATAAGCTCTTCTGCATCATACAGATCATAGTTAAGTATAATTCTGAGGTCAGCATCATATTCTTTTAGGATTTTTAAGATAGGAACAACATCTTTTTTGATGGAAGATTTACTTTTTGTTTTAAAAAGAAAAGGATTCATCACTAAGTCTATAGTATTGACTCCGCTTTTTAGTGCCACTAAGGTCTCGTGTTGTCTGACCTTGCTGTCTCCAGTACCAAAGGGGTAGTCAACAGGACATGAGACAAGCAGACTAGGTAAGAGAGAAAGCTCTGAAGATATTTGTCTAACTATATAAAGAGGCAAGCATAATCCAGAAATTTCACTTGCCATAGTGTAAAACACAGACTTTATTTCTGTTTCTATGCTGTCTGTAGGGCTTTTATTATAACAACAGTACTCAAGATACATGTTTAATCATTTTCTCCAGTGACTCAAACCCCTTGTCTCCCCACACCCCATCAATAAACCCATAGTATCTGGCGTCTTCGGCGGATAGCCACCAGTCTTCTTTTGTGTTTAGTTGTCTTTTTATAAATCTTTTAGCGGCCCCTTCTTTTGAGCCTTGAAAATATTCTCCCGTTTGATGTCCAGACGTAGAGAGTATCTCATAAGACTTATCCATCATTTTTTTCTCGAATTCATAAAGGGAAAACATTTGCTTATATGTTCCGTCCACAGCGCAGGAGCCTTCGTGTATAAGCCATTCGCAATTTGGCATAGAGACCCTTATTCCTTTATTAAGTGGCGCCTGAGCTATTATAGTACCCATAGAAGCACAGATACCGTGACAGACAAATACAAAATTACACGGGCTGCTTTTTATAGCATCGTAGATGGCCATTCCGGAGTGCCAGTCTCCCCCAACGGTCTGTTGGTGGATGACGACAGGGGCATCGCCGTCTTGTTCCAGCGTTCTTAAGTTTATTAAGAACTTTTCGGACACAGTATGGTCTATCAAAGGCTCTTCTTGTGAGCTTTCAGACCTTAAGAACACCTCTCTGCTGTCGAGAATTAAGCAAGTTTCATAGGGGTCCGTCGCAAAGGAAGCCTTACGATTGAACATTTTCATTGTTGAGACTTCCTTACATGTGAAACCATTACATCTTTAACATTAGACATAACGTCCCGGTCTCTAAATAATTTTCCCACCGCTATTCTGAATCTATAAGGCGTAAATATATCAAGACTTTCCACTCCTTCTACTTTAGATATTAAAGAATGGGCTGCGGCTGTTATTTTAAAATTAGAGTGCCCGACCCAAAACTTAAAATAAGTGCTGGCAAGAGAGTGCTCTGTTAGGGGCATAATCCCGAAAGGAGTAAAAATAGTTTGAATACTCTTTACGCTCTCAGACTCTTCTTCGGAAAAGCCTTCAAAGAAAAGTCCAGTGTCGTCTTTTTCAATTGCTTTATTTTCAAGTTCCGTTTCTATGTCTGCTTCGTATGCGTCTACCCATTTCTCCCAGTAAACATTATATCCGCTAGGGATTGGTATGTTATTCTTTTCCATCGTTAGGTCTCCGTGCTCTAAATTTATTGTTCTCTCCTAAAGTTAAACACCTCTGACGGACTTACTACAGATTCAAGTTTATTTAATTTTTCCCCTGTGTTCATTAGTGACCATCCAATAAGCACCCTAGAATAAAAATCGTCTTCTTCAGATTCTTCTAATTCTTTAGACCTATACTCAAGAGACTTTAAAATAAAACTGTTAAGGTCTCCTTTTTCTAGATAGAACAAGAGAAGGGCTAATGTCTCAGCGGATTCTCCAGTTGTATCACTAAGTTTAAAGTCAACAATAAAATCTCCAGAAGTGCCCTCCCATGTTATTTCCATTTTTCCAGAAGTAACAATCTCTTCTTCGGAAAGTTCTGGTTCAGGTTCGGGAACTGCTTTCTTCTTATTAAAAGAAACTGAGTTTTTAATAAATCGAATTAAGTCTTTCATATAGTATTATACCCCATAAAAGAATCATTTTGGAATGAGTTATGGTTTTTGTTTTTGCAGCTCATACCACAATAGGGCAACATTCGCAAGAGCATAGGCAACCCACATTAACGAATGAGGATAATCCTTGTCTCTGAAGCAAGATATAGAGACTATTAAGTAGCACGCGGAGGCAATGATAAGAGCGGGAACGGCGTACATTATATTTTATTTTGGTCAAAGAAAAACCATCTTTTGTAGTGTTTTATATCTTTTCCCGAGTCAATATCCGCAAGATACGCTAGTAAGTCGTCTATAGAATCGAATATATGTTGGTGAGGAAGCATAAAGAACAACCAATTGGGTGCATTTATTTTACCCTGTTGACACCATATTAAGACAGGCTTTTTCTGACTATTAGCCACCGATATCTCTTCATATGTTCCGCAAGCGTGAACATTAATGTCAATTGACGCGATGATAAAGTCAGAGACATCAACGCATCTAAGGTCAAGAGTTCTAATGACCCCATATTCCTTTCTTATCTTGGAATATTCTCCTCTTATCTTTAAGGACTGTATGTTAGACCTAGTGGTAGAGTCTTCTATCCCTACCTCTACAGGCTTATCGCAAGGGTCTAATACTCTTATTCCAAAGCTCTTTAGGATCGGGCGTATCTTCTGTCTCCACCCTACGCCTCCATCTGGAACCCTGTCCATAGCACCGGCTAAATAGGCCCTCATTCCTTCTAAGCGATTCATACTCCAGTGCTCCCAAAGCCACCAGCTTCTCGACAGGAACTATTTATTTCATTAACTTCTTCTATCTCAAAGGAAGGTAGTTTTTGAAATAGAATTTGAGCAATTCTGTCATGCCTATTCACTTTAAAGTCTTCTCTTCCTGAATTGTACAGACAAACTTTAACTACTCCTGTGTATCCTGAGTCCACGACTCCGGCTAAAACATCTATACCATTCCTAATAGACATTCCCGAGCGAGGCCATATTAGCCCTACGTATCCATTAGGTATTTCTATCTGTATCCCAGCGTCAATCAACGCTCTCCCTCCCGCCAGTACGGTTGAATCCTCATTGGCATATAGGTCCCAACCAGCATCAGAAGGATGCCCCTTCGAAATCAGCGGGATATCCGGACACGTTTTTTTAATCTTGACCTTCATCTAATAGTTCCTTTATTCTTTTAGCACAGACTTCCCAGCGGTAACGGAACGCTGTATCTATACCTTCTTCATTTCTTTCGTACTCTCCTGTTTTCCATTTTTTATAAATACTTCTCATGTGATCTATAAACTGTTCCTCCACACCCTCGAGAGATGCCCACTCTGCTGAGCCATCAAACCAAATGCCATCATGTGCCGGTTCCTCTTTTAGTGGCTTGACAAGCATACTGTTGGAAGCGTCGCAATATTCTGTATGTGCTGAGTAGTCGGTTGTTATAACATGCTTACCCATAGACATGAGTTCTAGTATCTCTAAATTCCATCCTTCTGCTCTGCTAGGGAATATACCACACCTTACCTGTTGCAAGATTGGGATCATATTCTGTTGGGATTGAACTCTATCAATAAGCCTTACTCTAGGGTCTCTGGAATATGCTGTTGTCCATTTAACAGCCTCTTCTGGTGGCAAGAAAGGATTCTGACACATCATCCACAGCTCGACATCGTCTTCATCTTTGAAGGCTTGCTGAAAAAGTAGAAGCAATAGATCATGCCCTTTTCTTTTTTCCCACTTCCCACAATTAAAAAATATAAACTTATCATTATCTGGAAGAGAGGTAGACCTATCAAGAGGAGAAAAGAGATCTGTGTCTACGCCAAGTGGAACAACGTGAGTCGTAACAGAGGGGACTTCTTTATTCATTACTTCCTTTGCCCACTCCGAGGCAACGAACACATCATCACAGGAAGATAGTTGGTGTTGTCTGATCTCATTAAACTTATTTATTTCGAAGAAAGGAAACCCTATAAACCTACCTCTCCCTATCCGTTGTGCCATATCATACTCATGCCATATCTTTATACAGGGAGCTTCAACATCAAAGCTAGCGCCCTCTTTTAGCATTAAGCTTAGTTCGTCGGCTTCTTCCTGAGAGGAAAAGGAAGGCTCTCCTATTGGGAAAATAGATACATTATAACCTTCCTTCTTAAGGCTTTTGCAAATATTCTTTCCTGCTATTCCATATCCCAAGTCGTTAATTGGGGTCATTATATTTAAGTTCTTCATTCCTAACCTCTTTTAAATGTTCAGACAAAAAAGAAGGGGTAGCATATGCCACCCCTTCAGTTTAATTAGCCGGTCCTTAGTCTAATTAAAAGGGGGCGTCGTCATCAGCGGAAGCTGCGCTAGCTGCCACAGGCTGTAGTGAGGATGCATTATCCCGATTACCTTGTGGGTTAGGATTGGTTGGTGTCAAGTTAATGTTTTCAGAAACAATAGTTAGTTTGCTTCTCTTGACTCCTTCGTCGGTTTCCCAACTATTAAGCTTCATTCGACCCTCTACCATGATATGCCGACCCTTGGTCAACATTGGTGATAGAGTTTCTGCTTGTTTTCCCCAGATCGTAACGTCTACGAAGGTTGCTTCTTCTTGGCGTTCTCCGTTCTTAGTCCAGATTCGGTTAGAAACTACACTAACATCAGTAACTGGGGTTCCATTTGGTGTTTGACGCAATTCACTATCTCTAGTAACACGCCCAGTAACAATAACCTTGTTAATATCGCTCATATTTTATAAGCTCCTTAAAAATAAAAAGTGTTAAGCAAGAAGACCACGATAACGGAGAGCTTTGCGTGTCAAGCGACGTGCATATACAGCTCCGTGAGTCCTCACTAATTTACGAAATTCTCCAGAATACTTGGTTCCGGAAAATGCGCTGGTGGCATCCTTAACAGAAAACCGTCCGGTTGAAAAGTTATACATAACCTTTGCTGACCGCTTGGTAGAAAGTAAAGTTGCAAAATCTGTGGTTTCGACAGTTCTCATCGAAATGCTCCTTAAAAAAATCCTTAATAAACCCAATCTTTTGATTGGTGATATAATATTATACCACATTGTTTGCTTGTATAAGAAAAAAAATGAAAATATAAAAGAAAAAGGCGCCTTAATGACGCCTAGAACTTTGCTTTATTGTGTGCTGTCTTTCTTAGTCTTGCTTTTTAGACTTCTTGACTTCCTTCTTAGGGGAGGCTTCTGGTTTTGGCTTGACTGCTCTTGAATCGTGTGGCATTTTACTGCTCCTTGTATTATTTAAAAAAGTTATAACCTTATAGATATATACACCGGGCCTAAGTTCTTCTAGCCTTCCCCTTCAGTGTTTTTAGGGAGATTATTTTTACCTTCTTGTCAGGAAAGTCCCAGCCTGCTTGGGTTTTTATAGTTTCAGAAGCTTCTTTTTTGTCTGAGGCGAACACTTCTTCTTCAAACGTATTATTACCGACTCGATAGCGTACTAAAAAGCTTTCCATTACTCCTCCTTGGGTTTCCTAAAGGGTCTAGGCCTTTGTCTTGATTCATAGTTCATTGCATCTATCATTCTTTGTACTTGGTTCTCTTCTCTAAGATCCTTTCTCTTGAGCATCAATTTTCTAAGTTTTGCTTTCTTTCTTTTCTGTTGTTTCTTAAACTTACCTTTGTTCTGATAATCCATTTGATGTATTCCTATTTAAATTTAGTGGACATGGCGGGATTTGCACCCGCGTCCCTCGTTATATCCTTATTAATATCTACATTGTTATTACATTGTATTCACACAAAGTAAAAAGTTATCCGATTTGTCGGAGTCAGATGGGATACCATCATTTCACTTTTAATTCAAGTAGTGAACACTCTATCTAAGTACGACTTAGCCCGTTACCATTTGGGTGATAAGGCATGGTAAGCCCCAGTAGCTAGGCTACAATCGCGAAACTGTGTTCAGCAATTAAAAAGTTTAGCCAATTTTTAAAGTAGCCGCTTGGCTAACTACTCAATGCAACTAATAGTTCAAGTAACAGGTCGAATCTGGTTCATGCCCATACTTTAGTTAACTTTCTTCTCTTCGCATTTTCCTTCAGAGCATTTTTTATCATTTGAAGCTTCAAATTGCAACGAGTTTTCACATTCTTGTAGGTGCTGTACTAGCTCTTGCATCTCTTGTTGGCGGCTTTCAATTCTATGTTTGATACTCTGAATGTATCCTTGGCTCATTTCTTCTAAAGTAATTGACATTTCTACATACCTCTTATCTTGCTTATAGCTGATTTAAATTTTAGTAAATTGCTGGAAGATTCTGTCTTTTCTCCTCCAACTCCGTAAACTTCTAGTATTCCTAGTTCTTTGCAAAGGTTTGTCTCCGGAATGTTTCCTTCTTTTCTATCTCCACCGTTTGCAAACAACATTTCTTTAAACTCTGGGTCTTGACTATAATGACCCCAAATAAATTCCAAGGTTTCCACTACAGATCCATCTTTGTCTAGGGATATCATCGCTCTATCCACCCCCTTGATAGATTCAACTATCCTTTGTCGAGCCGCCTCTTTCATGAAAGGCTCTGAGCCCTTAGTCTTTACTTGAGCATCGTTATTAACAATAACCACCAGTGTATCTCCAAGCAACTTAGCGTTTTCTATATAGTCAAGATGCCCAACGTGTATGGGATTCCAGTAGCCAGATATCACAACTACTTTCATAGCTCTACTTCTCCAAGTCCACTGTCTCTGTTTATATTTACAGAGAAGGCAGTCTCATCTCCGTTGGGTCTCCTGTCATTTATAACGACCCTGTGACCCTTGCTGATCCCCATGACTAAAACATCATAAGGGATTCCTAGCCTAGCTAGTTCTGATTCTGTTCTAGTCCTTAGGCTTTCTCTTCTAGCTGTGGTCAATATTATTTTATACTCCTTAGAGCACCATTCGTCCATTTTTTCTCGGACGTCTGGAAGAAGAGTCGCTTCCTTTAAGGCTATGCTACTGAATGATCCATTGTGTTTAAATAGAGTGCCGTCGATATCAATAAATAATGTTTTCATTTTTTTTCCTCTAAAATACTTTCTGCTCCATTAAATTGTACTCTCAGGTCCAAGACATCGTATTTCTTTTCTATTGACGACATCAGTCTCTTCTTGTCTTTTTTGTTACAAAGAACAGCTATGAATCCGCCCCCTCCGCTACCCAGTAGCTTTATCCCGTATACTTTTTTAGACAAAAGAAATTTCTCTAGACTTTCTATCTCTGGTGTGCAAATGTGTGTGGATATTTTCTTCTTTTGTTCCCAAGTCTCCATCATTAGGTCGCCAATAATTTTTATATTTTCGGAACAGAATGACTTGTACGCTTCTCTGGCTATTCTTTTAATGGACATTTTCGTTCTAGTATTTTTTGATTCATGACTAGAGGCTATATCACTCGTGTCTCTTTGGGTGTTCGTATAGACAAGAAAAAGAGAGGCCTCAAAATCATCTATGAACTCCTGCGTTACCGGCAATGGCTTTACATGGAAATCTCCATCTTTTTTTATTTCAATAGAGTTCAATCCCCCATAAGCAGCCCAAATTTGATCTTGTATTCCTCCGGGCTCATTTAATATGTTTCTTTCTATATCTATTGCATCCATGGCAAGTGTTTTTTTATCTATGGGTAAGTCCAGAAGCCTTCTTATAGCATAGCATAACCCAACGCAACAGGTAGAAGAACCGCCAAGTCCAGTTCTGCTAGGAATGTCGGCGAACAAGTGTAAGTCTATAGCCTTATCTAAGTTGAATTTCTTTAGTGCTTCTCGAATCAAAGGGTTGTCTACTAAAGAATGGTTAGATAATCTCTCTAGTTTAGAATAAGCTATTACACTTTCATAGTTTACGACTTTAGGTCTAAAGCGTATTGATGTATAAACATATTTGTCTATAGTCATTCCGAGGCACAAGGACCCATGCTTACTGTAAAAAGATTCGTAATCTGTTGAGCCTCCGAATAGAGAGACTCTAAATGGAACTCTATTGATAATCATTAGTAGTTGAACATAGAAAGAGTTTGTTTTACTCTCTCTTCCTTGTCTTCAGGAAGAAAATTTAAAAAACCTGCGACTTCTTTTATTCCCTTTTCTAAACCAAGTGTAGTATGGTATCCTAAGTCATACAGCTTCTGGCTGCTTACTATATAGTCTCTTTTGTCTGGGTCTGTTCTGTTGCTAACCTCGGAAAATGAAGCCCCTGTCAACCCACAAACCAGCCCTACTAATTCCTTTTTGGTCGTGTTGGCATCATCGTTGCCAAGATTGTAAATATTTCCTGACATTTTTGCAGACTTCTCAATAGCAAAAGCAAAGGCTCTGCAAATATCTTGTACGTGAATATAGTTTCTTCTAAAGTGACCGTCAAAAACATCAATGTGCTTGCTAAACAACGCTTCGTAAGTAAGATTGTTAACGAGGAGGTCTAGGCGAGGTCTATGAGACCACCCAAAGACAGTGGCAAGCCTAAAGCATACGCTTTTTTCATAGTTTTCAATGAGATAGTCTTCTGTATCCTGCTTAGTCTTTCCGTAAAGAGAAAGGGGATTAGACGGGGTTTCCTCGGTGCATAGGCCTTGGCCTGTTGTACCGTACCCGGAGTTGGTATTAGGGTATATGATAAGGGGAGGCTTACTGCTTTCTTTTACTACCCCGACTAGAGTATGATACCATTCGTGATTGATTTTTTGGGAGTAGTCTGGCAGCTTGTCACAGGCGGGAGCACCGACGATAGCAGCCAATGGGATGATAACGTCTGCCTTTTTAATAGAGTCTACTAGATTGTGACTGAAGTTTAAAACATCCTCTTTATAGAATGAGCTGTTTTCTGTCAAGACTTTATATACGTGCGTACCTTGATTGTATAGGAAATTATCAAATGCATATATTTCATCTGCTATTCCAGTAGTTTTCAAATAATCTACAAGCGAAGATCCGATGTATCCTCCAGCTCCGGTTATTAATACTTTCATTTTTTAACTTTCAAAATGCCAATTCTGTTTCTTTCTTAGATTTGTATAGTTCATATAATCATATTTTATACTTACTAAGTCTATATCGTTTTCTTCGAGAACAGAAAGAAAAAATCCAAACTTGTCTCTTAAGTTTTCTTTAGTGTTATCTAATGACCAACCTTTGTTTCTCATATAATTAAACATAAACTTATATTCAGCAGGAGCCATAATATGATTTGACTCTCTATCGTTAGAGCCTTCTTGATAGTCAAAATAAGAAAGAACGTCATCTATGGGGCCTATGGCACAAAAGTCTGCCATGTAATGTCGTGTTATTTTCTTTGCTTCTTCTTCATCTAGACCTGAGTGTTTTGCGACAGAGCTTAGGAAGGCATCAACTGGCTCAAAGGGTTTCGAGAAGGAAGAATATGGGTAGGTTACATTATATAAAAAGCTAAGCTTTGTGTAGTCCACTAGGTTTAGAAACCTATGTAGCGGATGGAATATTAAATCAGATCTTACTTTAAGACAATACTTAGCCCCTAGCAATTTGGCATACTTAATCCCCTCTGTTGTTGACCGCGTTTGTAGGTTTATATTTCCAAACCCAGCATTTAGAGGTTTTTTTACGACAATGGGATTAACGCGGCTGGCATAAATCAAATCTATATCTCGCACGCTGACATCATCATCAATAGCCCAGACAACATTCTTGTATCCGGAATAGGCATTAAGGACTTCACCTATGTGTTTTGTGTGGCCTTGAATTACAATATAGATATCCTCGCTGAATGAGTTTTTTTCTATACAATTCCCACAAGGGCAGCCTTCTTTTTCTTCTTGCAGCCATTTGTCCAATGTGTATGTTCCATCTTCGGCCAAAGATGTCGCCACATCAAAAGACGACTGTGCTATTTCCGAGTAACTTTTTGCCATGCTATTGTTCTCCAAACGGACTTATAAATTCGACACCACGATCAACTAGGTCTCCGCACTTAGAAATAATTTCCTCTGAGAAGTTCCAGCTAAGGAGAAGGGCATAGCTATTATCTTCAACTATGGAGTGGTCTTCTTTTACTATTGGTATGTGAGTGTATGGTGTGTATTTATTAAACTTCATAGGATTGACTTCAAATATACATTCTACAGTGCTATTATCCAGTCCACAATATGTGAGAAGGGTATTTCCTTTTGCGGGAGCTCCAAATCCGTATATCTTTTTGCCACTTTCTACAATAGAATCTATAGTGCGACCAAATACTTCCTTAAAGGTTGTTACTTTCTCGGCGAAACTTTTCAGAGATTCGTAATTGACTATCTCTCTATCTTCTGTTGTTAGTTTCTCAAACCTATCTGTAGTTTCTCTAGGTCGCTCTATATCTGAGTGGCCAATCTTGGCAATAATGCTTCCTCCGTGTATTTCTGAATGATATCCATCAAAGATCTCTAACCCATAGGGTTTTAACAAGTTAGATAAAGACTCAATAGAGTAGTAACAAAGATGCTCATGATATATTCCATCAAAACTTAATTTCTTTATCATATCCCCTAGATACATAAACTGTACAATGAAAATACCATCTTCTTTCAGGCATTTTTTAATCCCCCTAATGACAGAGTGAAGTTCTTCTAGGTGGAAGAAAACACCACTAGCATTTATTAATTTAACACTGTCTTCTATGCCAAGTAGATCAACGCATTCTTCATTGAAGAATTTTGGGACAGTATATACCCCTGCCTCTTTGGATAGCTTTGCTATGTTCGTAGCGCTTTCGATATTAAGAACATTACCACACCCTATTTCCATATATTGTAATAGCTGGGTTCCGTCATTCCCGCCAATATCAATTATCATGTCTTCTTCTTGGAGGTCGAACTGCTCTTTGTTCTCTTTAGCCACAGTTAGAAAATGATCTCTAAGCGTCTTGGTTGTGCCGCTAACATAGGAGTGGTCAACAAACATGACCTCTTTATCTACAGTGTAGTCAAGTTGTACTAAAGCGCATTGGTCGCAGTACACCATGTGTAATGGATACAACGGCTCTTCTCCTATTTGCGACTTGTCTATGAAGTCGTTGCACCAAGCCTGTTTGCCTAAGTCCAAAACGCTTTCTAAGTCTTTATTTCCGCAAGATCTACATCCCATATTTAATTTTCCTATAATAATCTATCGTTTCTTTAATGGCTTCTTCTAGAGGGGTTTTATTGCAAGCCCCAACCAACTGGTTTGGCATCAAATATTTTGATTGGACTCCCTCAAATGCAGAAGTATCAAACTGTATCTTTTCATAATTATACTCTACATAATCGCAAATCATCTTAGCATATTCCTTAATAGACTTCTCTTTTCCTGTGCCTAAGTTAATTATTTCGTTATCTAGATGCAGTGAGTCTAGGATTAGATCAATTCCATCCTTTACATATATAAGTTCTCTACATTGATTCCCACTACCCCATAGCGTAACCGGAGTCTTACCTTCATACTTAGCAGCGCAAATCTTTTTTATCAAGTCAAAGATAAAATGCGAGTCTTCAATGTCAAAGTCAGGGCCGAATAGGGTATTTGGAATGAAGTATAGGAACTTCATGTCGTACTGTTTTGCAAATGCTTGCATACCAGCAAGAAGCATCCTCTTTGTCATCGCATATGTGAACAGATCCTTGTCTGCCATGCCATCAAAATAGTTTGCTTCTGTCTTTAGTTTCTCTGGAGGATAGGCACAACTCGTGCCGAAAGCAACCATCTTTGCTTGCGGTTGGTGCTCCTTCCAGTAGCAAAGAATGTTGGTGTTTATCTTTTGGTTGTTTATCCATTGCTCACCCGGATGATGGAGGCAAAAGTCTCCCGCCTTTGTCCAAGCCGCTAAGTGAAAGATATAGTCTAGCCTACAATCTATGATGGAAGGATCTATTGGGTTTAATAGATTGAGTCGCGAGCTATCCGAAACAAAGACTTTCCCCGAATTGTATCTCTCTGATAGTCCTGTTTTAAGATGCCTTCCAACAAATCCTCTGTGACCTGTTATCAGTATGTTCATCATGGCGCTCCCATAAAATACCTACGCACAAACGTATAGCTTTCATCCTCTTTGATAGCATTCCAAATTGAACGCCATATTTCTGCGTTTACTTTAGCCATGTCGCTACCCATGGTGAATTCCAGCCCATTGTTTTTGCGGATATAACAATCGGCGCCCTCCCAGACATGGCCATGAAAGCCACGAATAGCGCAGGAATGGTGATATACTAAGTCATCATATATTCCAAAACAAACCCTATGAGCGTCAAAGAGGTTGGTTCTGTGGAGTTTTTTTACCTTTAAAGAAGCCTCTTCAATCCTTCTTTTCATGCCTACTTGGGGATTCTCGTACCGCTCCGGCTTCGACAAGTCCGCAGGTGCAAAGTCTAGAGACCATAGTAGTTTGTTCTCAATCCAAGTTTTTCTGGTTGTAGCGAAAAAACATAGGTGAGGTATATCATCGTAGTCGGAGTTCAAGCCTAAGTCCTCTTTCCTATAAACCGCAACAACATCATGGTCTTGAAGGTATTTTTTAACCTTTATATCCCACCCTTCGACACAAGGAAATGCATCGCAATCAAGAAAAAGAAATATATCATCGTCTCCTATGTTTGGTATAGGATTCGCGACTAGATAATTAACCTGATGGAAATGTGAATCCTCGATGTGGTTAATGTCGAAAAACCACCAATTGCTAATCCCAGCACAAGATAATCGCTGGAGACATGCGCCATGCTGAGGCACCTCCCAATCCGAAGGGGTCTCGGTTTGATATAGTCCGCACCAAACGTTGTATGGTTCCGATGTGTATTTTTCTAAATATCCTCTTTGAAGATTCATCCAAATGTCTGTTTTATAATGTGTCGTAATTATATGTATCATGAAATTTCGCCTATTCTATCGTATAGAATTTTTGTTGTATAGTTATTTTTAAAATATCTGTGAGCAGATTCAGCCAGTCCCTCATAAATGTCCCAGTGATCAAGAATTTCAGTAATCGCTTCTATAAGCTTTCCCTTCTCAAAGTACACGAAGTGTTCATAGGGTCTGTAAAAGGTTTCTGCTACGTTCCACAGATCTTCTTCTACTAAATTTAAAGTCTTGCAGGCAGCCGCCTCATTCATTCTGGACTTTATCTGAGGACATAATCTGTGCTCTTCGGCATGTATAAAAGCATTATTATCAAGGTAAGATGGTTGGGACTTGATGTTATTTAAATCAGCGTCTCCCCTTACTGTAAAGCTATTCATACAAACAGAAATTTTACACTGAGCTATTCGTTCCATCTTTTCCTGATTGCTAAGATTCAAATCAGTGGCGTAAGAAATACAATTCTGTGTGAGTTGGTTGATTCCATGCGTCATCGTCATATATCTGTAGTTGAAAGACATAATGTTTTGTAGTACGCTTGTGTACTTTTGTCCATGCATTCCTCCATGATAACATACATCATACACTTTATCTTGGGAAGTAGGTATGTCTCTTTCATTTAAAGGATACCAGATAAGCTTATATTTTGTTTTCTCTTTTACTTTATTCAGCCACCTTACACTGTAGGGGCAAATGGTATATACTTCGTCAAACTTATCATCTAAGAATATGTCTTGGTCGCTGCAAAATTCTGTCGGCATGGTGACATTAAAGTAAATCTTACGCTTAAAGTCTTTAATCTCATCGAATAGCTTGTTTGAATGTAAGTTATTATATCCATAAAGAAGAACGGTGTCTTCACTAGGCTGACTATATTCATCAAGCCCTATGTAATGCATATTAGTTCCGGGAATTTCTATAGATAGATCTTTCAGAACCAGCACTAGACAACTCCCCTTATGGTTGTATCTATACCATTTTCAGCGAGTATTTTTTCAAGCTCGGGATATTCCGAGACATTCCAACGGCCCTTAACCAGAGCAGATGCTACGTGAGGAAAAGCTTCTGAATCATAGTGAAAGATTCCTCTTTTTTTATTTCTAGAATTAAAAACCACGGCTCCCTGTATGTCCAAATCTCTACAGACGGGTTTAGCTAGGACTTCAAAGTGCCCTTCTGATTCTCCTTTTATTCCAATTGAGGCCTTTGGGCCCTCTTTGTGAATACTCAGATAGTCTTTGGTTTTCCACAGGGAAAGGGTTTGAGAGAAGCAAAGCTGTGAAGATGGAGGTATGTAAAGAAGCGACTTGTCTTCAATTTCTGTAAACGTAGCTAGTTTTTCTATGTCTGTGTAAACAAATCTTAAATAGGAGAGATCGCTACGGTCTTTTAAGAAGGAAGTTAGCTCGCTTAGGAACTCTAGGTCGGGACGATCATATAGAACATAGTCTTCATTGGCGTACAGTATAATCTCTTCTTCTATGCTAGATAGGCAGTTTATCATCTGGTCTGTAAAGCAACGCTCTGGATCATACTTAATACAAGCAACATACGAGGGAATGCTCTCACAGATGTCCACTAGAAGATAGATGTTAGAAAAAAATCCTACGTCAACATGTTTCTCAAGCTGGCTAAAGAATATTGCTAAGCAATCGCCGTTTGAGGAGTGGGAGTTTATAACTAATGCGAGTGAATTCATAAATTTTTTTTTTGAAATGGGCTTTATAAAGTGGTCATTTGAATAAACTAAATTCAGTTAGGTCTCTGTAAGGAGGATTTTCAATTTGATCCTCTGCATGTTCTGGATAGTTACTCAGTAATATTAGGCCTCTTGCTGCCTGTTCGGGAGTCATATACATGTTCCATCCTCCTTCTACTATGTCATCCTGATGATAAGGGACGCCTTCTCCTCGCCCCTCATATCTCATTCTTTTAATCGACTCAACAGCTTCCTCGCTATCTGTCAAAATCATTCCACCCTTACCAATCTTGAGAGGTTTTTTAAAATGGAAGGATAGACACATTAAACTTCCGGGAATATACATATTAGAAGTAAGCCGTTTCGCTGAATCATAAATAGGAAATGGCTTAAGCTGATACAGTCCCTTCCAGTCAACCTCCGCGAACTCTAACTTGCCTCCTGCTTGTAAAATGGACTGAGGAACCGACAGATAAGTTCGCTTAGGGATAGTTACAGATTTCCCCTCTACATTTAGGTACTTGCAGGCAAGAAAGAGGGAGTTTGTACAGCTGTTTGTTGCTATAGCATACTTAGCTCCTGTGTAGTGAGCTATTTCTTCTTCGAACCACTTTACTATTTCAAATGGATTTCTAAGCATTCTCTATCTCTCTAGTAAATAATACTTCTTCTTAAATCCACAGGACTCGAAAAGTCTTACGCTAGCCTCGTTATCTAATTTTACCTTCGCAAATGCGTCTGGGTGAAGTTTCATTAGCTCATTTATCATAAATTTAGCAATGCCCTTCTTTTGGTGGGCTGCGTGAGTGGCTACCCTTATGTCTCTATTGATTTCTCCAACCCAACCAACAGGATGTCCATCCTCCAAAGCTATGTAATAGTCTTTGCAATGAGTTTGCATATATTTATAATGACTTTTTGTAGTTATTATTTTTTGCTCTATAAAACCCTCTCTTAAAGAGTTTCTAAGTTCAAGAACAAAGTCCCAATACTTTCTTTCACATCTTATTAGTTCTAGTCCCATGAGTCCTCCTGATTTATAATAGAATTTTGTTCACCCTCCCAGTGACATCGCAGATAAACTCGCGTGCCTCGCCATCCTTGCAAACCGAGAAGGGGTGATAGTGAAGATCCAATATCTATATATTGATTTTGATCAAAGTCTTTATAAAGTTCATATATTAAGAAATTACTGAGCGTTGCAGCAGAAAAAAGAAAGATATGATCTTTAATGTTATTGTCTGAAATGTACCGCTTCATCTCCTCTATTAGATGATAATCATTTACCATACAATTAGAGCCTATCCTGAAATCTTTTTTAACTTTAAAGGGAAGGCTGTCAAACGTGGCGTTTTTATTACATACTAATATTACATCTCTGTTCTTAAACTCAGGGATCATCATGCTTACGAATAGACTATAGTTGCCATTTATCATAGCATTTGAAAAGCTTAAATGTTCGTGGTCTTCGTTCCCATAAAGACCTAAACAAAAATCAAACGCTTCTCTGCCCCATTCGTTAGTTCCGGGAATCCCCTTAAAATAGTTTTTCTTTTTAAATTGAAAAGCCTCTACTAATTTTTTGTGATAAAAGGAATGTTCCTCTGGGTTAAATTCTTTTCTCTCCTCTTCCATGTAGGGAATAGGGGCCTTAACGGGATTCTCCCCATAAACATCCTCTTGGATAAAATAATCTTCAGCTAACACTAGGTGTTTGTTTTTTAAAACTGAGACTTCCCCATCTGAGAACCTAGCAAAGGCAAATGGCTCTTTAGATTGCGTAAGCATCAGTATCTTAAAAAATTCTTCTTTAAAGTTCTTCATTATGGCTGCCTCCTAAAAAGGAGGAAAAGGGATCTGTTGAAAACCATTTATACAGTCCTTCAGGGTGCTGGGGGCTCCATCCTAGGGATCTTAACTTGGATGCATCAACAGCATATCTTACATCCTGACCCCATCTATTCGGAACAAACTGGATCGAGCTTTCATCTTTTCCCATCCAAGATATGATTGTTTTCACAACGTCTAAATTTACCATATAGTTCTCTGATGCTATATTGAAGGTCTCATTTTTTATACCACTGTCTAGTATTGCAAAGATACCGCTAACATTATCCTTTACGTAAGTCCAGTCTCTTATATATGAACCGTCGCCATGCACGGGTATCTGTTTATTGTTTTGTAGTGAAGATATACACTTAGGAATAAGCTTTTCTTCGTACTGTCTTTCTCCGTAGTTATTACTACTGCGGGTTATGATGTAGTCGATGTCATAAGTTCGGGAATATGCTTTGACGAGCATTTCAGCCCCCGCTTTGGTTGCAGAATATGGATTGCTTGGAGATAGAGCATCATCTTCTTTGAAAACGCCATCTTGCCTGTCTCCATAAACCTCGTCGGTGCTGATATGAAAAAAAAGTGGGCGACCATACTCGGGCTTTCCCCTAATAAGCTCAAGAAGGTTCCATACGCCGATCAAGCTACTATCAACAAAGGGTTTAGAATCCCGAATAGAATTGTCAACATGACTTTCAGCGGCAAAATTTACAAGGATATCACATGTTGGAATGTGGATCAATGTACTTATGTCGGCTATCTGCAGTTTGTAGTTTGGATTAGAGTCCCAAGGAAGTTTTTCGTGAGATGCATATCCCATCTTGTCGATATCATATACGGTATGGCCTAACTCTAGTGCCTCTTCTACAAAATGGCTCCCTATAAAGCCTCTACCTCCCGTTACCACCAATCTCATCTTTTAGTACCTCCAATATCTTCTTTGAAGAGGTGCCATCTCCGTAGGGGCAGTCTTCATCAACTATAAATTCTCCACTGTCAATTATACCGTCAAAAATGGACTTTAGTCCGTTTGGATTTTTACACATAAAAGCAAAAGACCCGATTCCCTCTGCTCTTTCGGTCACTTTCCTACAAACAATACATTTTTTCTTCAGAAAGGAGGCCTCTTCCTGAATTCCTCCGCTGTCAGTTATGATAGCTTTACATGTTCTAATAAACTCGATACACTCATCGTAGGAAAACGGGTCTGAAACAGTTACATCTGTGAGTATGTGTTGATGCTTGGAAACGCTTGGGTTTGGGTGTAGAGGAAGAACAAAGTCTAGGGCTGGATTTTCTTTAGCTAACTTATTAATTTCTTCAAACCATTCGTCCATGTTGTGGTGGTTTTCTCTTCTATGCATTGTGACAAGAACTTTATCCTCAAGAGAAGGGACAAGCCCAACAAGGTTGTCTAAAACTGTATTGCCTGTCAGATATGCTCTTGTGTCGTGGGCGAGCTTGCCAGTAATATTGCAAATATTTTCTAAAGATGTTTGCGTTGGGCAAAAATGTATAGACGCTAGCGCAGAGAGGGCCGTTCTGTTAAACTCTTCTGGATAGGGATTATCTATGTCAAAAGTTCTTAAGCCCGCCTCTAGGTGGATAACAGGAATATTTCTATGAAAAGCTGCGAGACCAACAGCAAAAGCAGAGGTAGTATCTCCATGTACAAGTACGTGCGACACTCCTTCAAAAAGTCCATCCTTGTTTAGCAAGGAACAAACTATTGAATCGAGCCTGTTGTCTCCATTTTCTATTTCATTGACAATAAAAGTATCGTCAAGATATTCTGCGACTAGTGAGGTATGCTGTCCAGTAAACAGTATTTTAAATGGAACCTTATCTTGAATAGCATCAACAACGGGCTTTATCTTAATCCATTCCGGTCTAGTTCCAAAAGAAATAAGTAGCATATTTAAGGCTCCTTTGTGTATCTTAATTTTTTTAAAAGGTTTTTATCTAAGCTGTTGTATATAGAAATTATTTCATCATCATCTATTGAATCAAGATATCTTTTTGATAAAAAATAATCTTTTCTATCAAATTCTCCCGTTAGCATTTCGGTCTGTCGGGTTACGTAATTGTTTATATATTGTTTTACGTTAAAGCGAACACTAGTATGTCTAACTCTTAAAAAATTAGCGACTCTTTTTATCTCTTTTTCTTCATCTTTTAGAACATCTTCGTATCTAAGTATTAAAACTTTGTGTTTGGTATTAATCCAGCTATTATAAAAACTATTCCATAATTTTATGCAGTCTGCCGGTTTGTTATAATCTCTTGTATTTTCCACTAGCCTTCCTGTCTGCCCAAAGTCCCTAAAACTTACCCACCAAGAGTATGGGTTCTTTACGCATAAAACAATTGGACTGTCAACATCTGAAGCATAATGGTTATGTTTTTTTGTTTGCCCCATCTCTGTTGATAAAAGGTTTTTTTCTAAAAGCTCAAATATAAAACCAGTTCCAGATCTCTCTAGTCCCTTTATGGATACTTTTTTATTCCCTATTGGATTTTTAAGAAAGAATCTAGACCTTAAAAAATTAAACAAACCATTACAAAGATGTATGGCTGCAACAGATGAAGAATTATTGTTTAGATAAATCCTCTCAGTCTCTTTTGCTCTTTCTTTTTTTAAATTAATTCTATCCAGAGATAGTCTATAGAAAGTATCTCTATAATCTTCCCTTTCTTCACATAGACCCTGTTCTATGTCCGTTACTTCTTTCAGGTAGCGGTCACAGAATCCAGATCCATCACATTGGCAAGGTTCTTTGGGGTCCATTAGCTTTCTCTTACTAGACTCCAGCCCTTTTTAACATAATGCTGGATACACTTATCTCTTAGGGAGAAAAACTCTTGCTGTTTCGTAACAGACTCTGTTTTATCATCAACCCCCAACTCATAACCGTACAAGGAACTTGACAGTTCTCTTTCTAGCGGGGGATGGGGCGGAACATATGTTGGTATCCCTCCATGAATTTTGGCCATTGCTGACAGATGGATGTCTTCTCCTGTTTCCCAAGTGTGCGGCTCTTCTTCCCAAACGTATTTAAGGTGATTCTTATTTATAAACCAAGCGTGTCCAACTAAATCTACCTCTACCTTTTCCTCGTTGTGAGAAGGCCATCCAAATCTATCATGATCCATGTAGAACTCTTTACTGTTGAGTTGTAGTCCAACCCCTCCTAGTATCGCCGGTTCTTCTTTGTATGTTTCTATGCAGTTTTCTAGCCACTGATTGCCGGGAACTGTATCGTCATCGAACAAGGCAACAAATTCTGTCTGCGCAAGCATGGCGAGAGAGAACCTTCCAAAATATTTCCAGTTATGGTCGCAAATAACTTTTCTGTCCACATCATAATCAATGGGCTCTGTATAAAAATCCTCATGGTGATTTACCCATAGCCAAATTTGATCAGGAGTGACCGTTTGGTTTCTAATAGCTTGGATCTGCAGAGGCAGGTTCTTCGGTCTTCTGTATCCATTTAATATTACCGTTACAGACATTCAACACTTTCCCAAAATAACTCGTGTGCCCTAGAACATTGCGAAACCATCTCTTCTTTTCCAACCTCTTCCATGTGATGTAGACACCCTATCAGGTCGTTACTGATTATCTCCATGCCACAAAAAATAGCCTCAGCTACAGAGCGACAATATGGTTCATAAAAGGCTGGAGTATAGAAAAGTTTCTTGTACTTACTGTATAGGTTGGGCATTTCTTCAAACGGAACCCCTCCTATAAAATCTATATTAGGTAGGGTATGGCATGTTTGTATAAAGTATGGATCATGAGACCATCCTGCAACTACAAACTTTTTCTCTGGGTTTTCTATGGCATAAGAAAAAAGAGAATTTGTGCCTTTTAGTTGGTGCATATACCCAACATAGAGAATCTTATCTTCTCTTTCTAGGTCTTGATTGCTAAAGAAAACAGGGTCTATTGGGTCGGGAATTATTTCTGCGTTTGTGAAATAGTCTCCGTAACTATTAATAAACTGTTCAAGATGAAACTTAGATAAGAAGAAGGCCTTTTTACAGCTAGTGAATAGATTTTTTCTATCTTCTTGAGAAAGATATCTATTAGCGTCATGTTCAAGCCTAACATGATTCGGGAATGTTGTTATCCATTCTACCATACGTGGCTTCTGATATAAGGCCTCTAGGTTTGAAGAAACCAGAAGGTCATATTCGGGATGTAATATCCTGTCGTCACTACTAACATTAAACTCTACTATAGAATGTCCCCTGCGAATACCCTCATCTATTATGAGAGCATTACTCCTTTGGGCTCCTCCTTGGCGTTCCTTTCCATAGTCCGAAATCCATAGTACCTTCATTAATCACCCTTCATAATCCTAATTGAATCCTCATCAAAATGTTGAGTAGAAAACTCAAACATCACAACATCTGTTAGCCCTAGCATCTGATGCCTCATTCCTACCGGAACATGGAAGCTGTCCCCTTCGGTTAATAGGGTCTTTTCCACAAAAGTATCCGTCTTGCGATCATTCCAACCGTAGGTAACTTCTAGTGTTCCTGATTGTATATAGAACGTCTCGTCCTTGAGTTTGTGATAGTGCCAGCTACATTTTTTTCCTTTTTTAAAGAAAAGTAATTTGCCACAATACTCTTTTTTATTTACAACCCAGTCCTCGTAACCCCATCCTTTTGAGACGAAGACTCTATCTTTTTTTTCCATTACCACCAGCCCTTTTTCTTTTTCTCAGCCTTTGTTTGCTCTTCGGCTACTACTTTTGGAGCTGAAGTCGATGACTTTCGTACTTCTGGGGGGAGAACCCGTTCTTGTTTTGGTTTTGAAGGTTTTGGCGGCGGGTTCTTATACTTAAACATTCCAGAGAAGTCATAGTTGTTTACTATATGGCTAAACACATTTAAGGAGTTTCTTCTATATAAATCCATATAACTTTCTGAGAAGTGCCAATGAATATCAAGCGAGTCGCCACCCCAAGGTTGCACTAAGCAAACATTATGATTAAGACCTGCTGAAAATGAGACAGTAGGCTTATTAAAGAATAGCTCTGCTAAATTACTGATACAAAGAACTTCATCTGTAACTACGATTGCTTCTCCGTTAAAACCGATTAAAAGAGGAATTGCAGCAATGCCCTTCGTCCCTTGTAGACCATAGGGCTCACGAACGACCATTACATTAAAGTCCTTTTCGTACTTTTTGATACTGTTTACTGTATCCTGTGCCTTTTTGCCATCTTCATCTGTCTGAAGGACAAATACCTTGTAAGAGTTGTTTATTTTCTTTACTGCTTTTTTGATTGGTTTCTCTCTCATATTAATTTTATCTTCCATATTAATAACCTCCGGTGCCGGATGTTCCGGCTATAATTATACTTACTGGAATGCCTGTGTTGTAGTTCTCTAGTCCAGAACCACTTCCGGCATTGATTAAATTCAATATACTGTTAGTCGCTGTTACTGGTGTGCCTGCATAGGGGTCGCTATAAAAATAGACTCCACCGGGCCCAATCTTTACACCCTCTGGGCCTCCTGATCCTCCATGGAAGAGGTTTGTAAAAGCATTTGTACCTGTAGCCTTCAGTAGTAAAACCTCATTAACTCCTGTGGATCTATTCTCAATAATCAAGCCTTTAATGCCTGTTAAAACCAATTCATATTGAGAACCAAATACATTTTGGCTTAAGTTCCTTAAGTCGTATACTCCGGTAGCACCACTGGCTATGGTTACGCCTCCTATGTTATAGATGGAGTCTATCTGTTTCACCTCAGAGCCAGAACCCGATACCAACGACGTAGAATAGTCAGTAGAACCTTGAAGAACTATATTACTAGCTGAATAAGCATAGGTCTGTTGCTGGCTAAAGACAATGTCTGCCTTGATGGTTGCTGTTGTTGTAACTGGGGAGTCTGGCATTATTTAGTCCTTTACGACTTAAATTTCTTTCTAATGTATTATACCTTTTTTCTTTTCCTTTTGTTTGGTGTTCTTACTATCCGATGAGCTTTTCTTATTATCTTAGTAGTAGAGGAAGCCTTTTGCTCCTCTCCCATATAAACAAAGTCATAGCCACCATTTTTCCTGCTAACACCGTAGACAAGTATACCCGCATGTCTTACTTCTACTACTTTATATACCCCACGAGCGCCCATGTATATCTTTTCGCCTGCGGTTCCCTCTTCAGAATCACGCTTGCATACATAATAGGGGCCGGTTCCTTGAACTACCTTAAAGGTATCGCCAGCAGAAAGAGATCGCCAGTCCTTTATTTCGTTTTTTATAGGGCCATTCTTTAGAACAAACACCTTTTTGCACTCTTTACAAGCTCCGCTTCTAGCCGCGTTTATACAACCGCATGACTTGCATAACTTTTGTCCTCTTTTTAATTTTACGCTTTCCAATTTTAACTCCTGTGTCTTACAAAAAAACTAAACCACTATCGCATTATACCATACATACTGGCAATTGTAAGACAGAAATCCAAATATTTTTCCTAAATTTTTTCATAAAATAGGGCCACCTATAGGATTAAAGTCCAAATTTTTCAATAAAAAAGTCAAAGTCTATTTCAAATACAGTCTCTCCTCCTTCTGTAGTGCAGTTTTCTACCATATCTGGATGTTCAAAAGATAGATATTGTAGTAGTAAACACAAAAAGAAAGGATGCTTCTCCGGATTATCGGAATGCTCGAAATTACTATGGGTCATAAGGCCACCTGTCTGCCATGGTTGAATTAACATTATCAATATCTATAAGCCATCGACCGTATTTCCCTGTTTTTCCGGTTATAAGCTCAAAATATCCTTCTTCATCTTCTTGATCTCTTATTAGATTCTCTAAAATTATAGTAGCTTCTTTAAATTCAGCTTGACCCCTCTCTGGGGTGTCAATTCCTGTAAGTCTACCTCTTATTTTAGCTGTTAAATAAAAACCCAAGTCAATTTCTACATCTATTGTGTCTCCGTCTATACATCTGACTAACTTTGCTCTATACTTGTACATCACTCCCGTGCCCTATCCTTTTGCGGAACCGAAGAGTTAATGTAGTCTAAATCTTCTTCAGAAAGTTCTCCATCTAAGTAAGCCTGAGCGTCTATGCCGTTTTCTCTTAAAAACTTTCTTATTAATTCATGGTCGTATCTTTCCAAAAGCATATTCTTGAAGCACAAAGGGCACATTCCGACAGTCTCCTCTTCATCATGTCCTTCTGCGTAATGAAGTATTCTTACTTGAAGACCCATGATCGTGCGTTGGTTGGATGCTCTTTGTGAATTGAGGAGGAACAGTTCTTCTTGAGCCTGTCTGGTATCAATATGGGTTTCTCTTATTTCATATACTAGAAAGGATATGGGGACTAATAAAAGAAAGAAGAAAACATTTTTATAGTTTAGTTTCATTTTTTCCAACCTTCTAAGATAAATCTTAAAGAATTTCTACCCAATATGTCTTTTATAACATCTGGGTTATATTTGTCTGTATGGATACCACTTTTGAAACAGGATAGGTATCTAGTAAGTCTTGGCAACTCTGATATGTCTGTTATTTCATCTGGTGGATCAGTAAAGCCATCAAAGTCAGTTCCAATAGCGACTATTTCATGTCCACCCACGTTAATGAGGTGGTCTATAGTTCTTTCTATGTGTTTCAGACCCAATCCGGTATCTGTCGGACTAATCCAGTAATTCATAAAGATAATTCCCATTATCCCCCCATGATCGGCGAGCCACTTGATCTCCCAATCTTCTAGGTTGTATGGGTCGGGATTGATCGAGAAGGCTCCTGTATGGCTTGCCAGAACTCTTGAGGCATCATCTCCCACTATCTCATAAACGTCTTGTCTAGCCTTAGGGGTACAATGGCAGATGTCTATAAGCATCCCAAGCTCTTTCATTCTATGGACTATCTTCTTGCCTACGTCTGTAAGGCCTTTATTCATGTCCCATCCAGATAGAAGCTGTTTCCAGTTGCTTCCCTTAATGCCATACTCTGGATATGGAAAGACTGGGCTGGTAACATGATTCTCATAGAAATGAGCTAGGGTTAGATAGGCAACGCCTCGATTATAAAAGTGTTCTAGGTTTTTAAGTAGTTCTTTTTCTAAAACTTCTGGTCGAGCAGTATAGTCTTCGACTCTTTTCTTAGCCTTTTTACCATTTAGGCTATGAGCGCCCTCTACTGAATGAATCATAGAGATATAGCCTTCCTCTATGGACTTCTCTAGCTCTTCAACGCTCTTTACAAACTTAAATCCACCTTCTCTGTCCTTAGAGGCCTCATATTTTTCAACTTCAGCCTCCATTGAATCCATCATCGCGTTGACAGCATCGAAATAGGTTGGGTCAAAGACCCTTTTCCGAACCTTTGGAAACAAAAACTTTAAAACTTTTATTAGAGACTGGTCATCTACCCATTCTATCTCTGGAATGTAAGAAGTAGAGAGTACTACATCAAGTCCTCCCTCTTCCATTTTTGGGAGGGTGTTTCTCTCAGAAAGCGGCCAGAATGACCTTTTGAATAGACTTGTTAGCGGCCTTGAATTTTTTCCGTCTAAAGACCTGTCAAACAAGAAGTTTTTTAACGTCCCATGATTATGCCAATCAAAGATTAGGGATTCGTTGTGTAATTTCTCCCAGTCCATAACAATTACCTTTATTTTAGAGGCAGTTTAAAGTTATAGACCTTTAATTAACACCCTGCCTTTCGGTGTTCTATTTACATAACCCTGTTGCATTAGATAGGGTTCTATTTTCTGCTCGATGGTCTGCCGGTCTAAACTTAACGCGCTACATAAAGTATTTACACCGATATGAGTGCCCTTAGGCAAGTTTATTAAAACCTCTAGGTATTTCCTGTCTATTGGATTTAAACCATTCTCATCAATGCCCTGCATTTTAATAGCTTGCGTAACCTGCTCAGGACTCAAACCCTGCAAATTATTTGCTACGCCGTAGTCTCTAATCCATTCTAAGAAGTTATTGGCTAGACGAGGCACTCCTCGACTAATTTTAGAAATTATTTTTACGCTTGGTTCTGAAATGTCCACTTTTATCTTTTTGGCGTTAATAGAAATCAACTCAGACAGTTCCTCTATGCTGTAAGGACGGATAAAGTGCTTTAATTTAAACCTGTCTAAGAATGGCTGAACTAAATCACCCATATCAGTAGTCGCCCCTACAAAACAGAACTTAGGTATGTCTATATTGATTGTTTCGCCCTGACTATTTTTACTAGCAGGGATAACTATATCTAAACGAAAGTCCTCTATCACAGTAAGTAAATATTCTTGTACCTTTTTGCTTACTCTGTGAATCTCATCAATAAAGAAGATGGAACCTCTTTCCATTTTCATCAGATAGGGAAGCACGTCCTTGTTTGTTGATAGACTGGCTCCATTGGCAATTTGAATAGGAACATTGAGTTCATTAGCTAACGCTCTTGCCAGCGTGGTCTTGCCTAGACCTGCTCCTCCGTAGAACAGACAATGAGAGAGAGTGTCTCCCCTTACCATAGCCGACTTTACTGAGATTTTTAAATTCTGGATTATTTCATCTTGACCAATAAGATCATCAAATTGTTGTGGTCGTAGATTGCTCATCTTTTATTGCTTCCTTAATTAATTCCACGACTGTAATATTCTGTCTATCGTATTTGTGAACGAGTCGTGTGGCTTCTAGTAAAGTGTAACCCTGAGAGTGAAGTGCCTGTATAGCTAACTTTGTTGTTTTGTTCTCAAGTTGTTTATTTTTATTATTACTTTTATTGTAAGCTGGTATTGTCACAGAATCCCAGCACTCAGGACAGGTCATCACAATATCCGACTCTTGAGGTATGTCTTGGTTGCTTAATCTAAAATGTAAATAACAATTAGGACATTTGTAGTCAATGTCTAGTTGGGTTCTTGATATTGTTGCTTTCATGTTCTGTGTTGTCTCTGAAATCAAAGAGGATAGGTTGAGTAAGACATTTTTAGTAGCCCGACGAGGAATCGAACCTCGAACTACGGCTTAGAAGGCCGCTGTTATATCCGTTTAACTATCGAGCCATTCATTAATCTCTGGGCAAAGATTGTTGTTGTGTTATATTAAATTGATCTTTTAAATCTTCTTCTTCTTTTTTAATGTCCTCGTAGCTGGGAGGCTTGGGCAATTTAAATCCACCCATGTTATTTTGTAGAAACTTGGTTATCTCATTAAACTTTTCGTTATCCGCTTCGTGTTCTGCCTTCAGCGGGGCGATCTCCTCTACGATAGCCTCGTTAGTTTTTTCTATGTCTTGATGTATTGTCTTTAGTTGGTACTTGATGTCCCTGATGTCCTCTGTAGCGGTCTGAGCTTGGCTATATACATAGAACGCCACACCACCAACAATGGACGCTATAAGTGATGTCAGAGAAGACATGACCACCG